>Ga0307990_1000003_pt1 | contig 248434 bp, 205 predicted proteins | sample EllFjometagen129_FD_203168 | JGI IMG/M metagenome (GOLD analysis project Ga0307990, IMG submission 203168) | Marine microbial communities from Ellis Fjord, Antarctic Ocean - #129 | ecosystem: Environmental > Aquatic > Marine > Unclassified | place: Southern Ocean | collected 2014-10-08 | reverse complement strand
GTAATTGTGGGATAATTGGGGACACCCACCGATTAACCCACGAGGTCGATTGTCCAATATTGACAAAGAGATATCCACCACCAACCTCTACACTCCTGCCAAACTGCTAACTTGAGATGTATCGTAAATCTTAGAACCGCGACCTATCGCAGAAAAGATTTTATTTGAAGACATTGCAAATTGCTTGAGATTGATAATATCAATTTCAACCCAAAACTTACCGTTCGTGATTAGAAAACGGCAAACTTGGGTTTTGACGACTCTCAATTACTCACAACTCTCTGCATTAATTCCGGCATAATAAGTACCACCATTTTTTCTATCACTATACAGAGCAAAGGCTGCTATGCCATTAGATGAATTTATCTCCACACTCCCCGCCAATGGAATTTTGTCGCTGAAAACCATTGATAAAAGAAACTCTCCACTCCCATATGCTGGGACAGTATAATTTTGGGTTCCTTGCTCAATTCCTGCTTTCTCAACATATTTTATAATGAAAGAAATTGTTTCATTGTTGGGATTGCAAATTAAAATTGTTGTGTCCCACGAGCTATCTTGGGCAATATGGGGGACAATCAAACAGGATGTGAGCTCAGAAACAAATGGGATATCAGCCATTAATAAAGGTGTGCCCCAACTCCCAAGAAATGCCAATCCAGACATTGGTTGATGAGAATTAACCTGCATCCAACCACTATTGTTTAGTTGTGTTGCTACTACAAAAGAATCTTGACCATGCGCTGGAATAGTTTTGCGCTCCGTTGCTAGCCAGTTACCATCTCTATCATAAACCGTAACTTGCAACTGAGTGGGATCTCCCTGATTACGGTTAGCCAGGCCAAGGCCTGTCCAAACGCCGTTACCAGACTCATAGTAGGGCAGGTAGTAGTTATAGGGGCCGGGAGTATACTCGACTGAGCAGATCAGATCACTGCCGTTACAGTCTTGGTCGATACCATCACCGCAAATCTCTACGGCTCCAGGATAGATAGCTGCATCATCATCATTACAGTCACCTTGATTTTCTGTATAACTATCACCATCATTGTCGATATCATTTGGATCTAACGGCGCAGACTGCCTGGAACGAACCGCGCGCACAAAAAGACTAATGGACTTATCGTAGATGTAGACGCCACCATTGCCAAAATAGACGTACCACGCGAAGCGGGTATCAAGGGCGCAGGTAGTAGACGTCCAGTACCAGGACAACATAACCCTAGGGAAAAAAGTTAAATCAAGGCATGTATAGTCACGACTGTAATCAACCAGCGACTGTAATTCATGGCGATCCGGCAGACGCCAGTCGTCATACCCAGCAACTGCAGGGAGAACCAGATTTTCACAATAAGCCAACGCACTCTGCCAGTTCATGAGCTTGGTCTCGGCCTGCTGCCACATCAATCCGATCTCGGTGTCACTGACCGTGCCATCACCGTTATCGACCAAGGCCGCAGATACGATACCAACCCATAAAACCAGAAGTAACAGACCTAACCCCAACCCCCTGTCGAAAATCTTTCTCTCAAATTTCATTATTAACCACCTGATAGATATCTTTCATATAATGCTCTTTAAGATAACGGCTGGCCCTTTTAAGAAACTCTGAAAAATAATCAATTGGACCAGTTATTAAATCACGAGCCGGAACGAACTGCGCGCACATAATAACTCTTTGTCTTATTGTTCTCGTCGACGAGGCCATTTTTGAAATTGACGTACCACGCGTGGTCGGTAAAGAGGGTGTTGGTAGTAGACGACCAGTAATCGGACGGACTCGTCTGATGAAAAAAATAGACCGTAATAACGGCTCCTCGATCACAACCCGAGTCGATCAGTCGCGAGAGTTCCTTGATTGTCGGCAGGCGCCAATCGGTATAATCGCAAAACCCGGAACCAGCATTCATGACATTGATAAAATCCTCGGTGTCAGTGCCGGATGCACCTGCATTACCGCCATTGGTTGCCGGGTTGCTGTCGTACCAAGTGTAGGTATTGTCGGCGTCGTGGGGGTTGTCGTAATGTTTTGTACCGTCATTATTCTGCTTAACCTCCCAGATCAGGCCGGTGACATTATCACGCACCATGTACCAAATTCTTGCCGTATCAACCAGATCACTGCCGTCGGATGCCAGCTTGGTATAAGAGCGGACCCATGTATAATGCGCATCCTGTCCGTAGAAAGCCCCCCCCGGAGCCGGTTCGCTGATTTCCCCGGAATTGTTGTAAAACTTAGTTTGCCCCGTATCCGGCAAAGGCTCCGCCCCCTGCGGACTACTTAGCAGAGCCCAAAAAACAATCAACGAAATAAAAGTTATTCCTACCCATTTCATTTTCATATCCATACCTTATCCAAAACTATTTTCACTGCCCACCCTTAAACTTTACCCCGCAGTCATTGTTTAGATATCCTTCACCAACTTCACCAACCTCAAATTTCCAGCTCAATTACCAGCTTGACCTTTATATCGTAAACATTTACGAAGCTCCGCTCCGGCTCACTGTTGACAAAAAAAAGACAGCTGAATTGCCCTTAAAGAGGCAACCCGGCTGTCTTTGCAGATGCTACTGACAAGATCCGTGGTTTTCCGACCCCGTCTCTCGGCGGGTGTGGCTTTTCAAATGTACTATATTAAATATATTATACAGTTTCTAAGGGAAAAGTCAATCAGTCAAAAGTATGAAAATAGTATGCTTTTTACTTTTCGAGAACGGAAAGTAACTGTTTTTTAAAGTTAAACCGTATTGTTTAATCTTAGCACTGGAAATCTCAATAATCCAACCAATCAGCAAATTTGAGATTTATCGGAAAAGTGACCCCTCCCAGTTTCGCGTTACCACAATAACAGTCGACTATCGTAACCTGACCTTAGCTCTCAGTATGTCAATTATCGGCGTTATACATGTTCAACCGACGTATAATTAGATATTTCCGAATTTGCTGTACACAAATCTGTAACAGCTAATTTGTTTAAGTCATCATTACCGGTTAGTCTCGCGAAATCTGACAATTCATCTTTAGTAACTTTGAGATAGTTTCCAAGTCTTTTGGCAGCTTCTTCAATATTTAAGCGTGACCGCAGCAATGGATCCTGGGTGGCAATTCCCATAGGACACTTTCCGGTATTACAGATCCGATACTGCTGACAGCCAATGGCCATAAGGGCAGTGCTGCCAATAGCAATGGCATCAGCACCTAATGCCAGGGCTTTGGCAAAATCTGAAGAAACCCTTAACCCTCCGGTGATCACTAATGAAATATCCTTTGCATCGTTTTCATCCAAAAATTTCCGGGCACGATATAAGGCAAATATTGTCGGTATTGAAGTGGATGCTTTCACAAATTTTGCGGCTGATCCAGTGGCACCGGTCCTGCCGTCAATGGTGATAAAATCAGGCCCTGCATGGAGACAAACCTCAAGGTCAGCTTCAAGATTACCGGCGGCTATCTTAATTCCGATAGGTCTGCCAAGGGATTTTTTTCTTAGCCAATCCACCTTATTTCTTAGATCATCTGCCGTTAAAATATCTTTAAAATGAGAGGGACTAAGAATCTCTTTACCTTGTTCCCGTCCACGGATATTAGCCACCTCCGGGGTAACTTTATCTGCGGGTAAATGTCCACCCATTCCGGGTTTAGCTGATTGCCCAATTTTAATCTCAATGGCATCGACTTTTTTAAGATTTTCCGGTGTAACACTGTATTCATTTGGCACATATTCAAAAATGTATTTATAAGCCTGACTTTTTGACTCGGTTAATATTCCTCCTTCACCTGAGCAGATAGCAGTTTTACATGCTGCGCTTCCCTTGGCTAAAGCAATTTTTGCTTCCTGTGAAAGTGCACCAAAAGACATATGGGCTATAAAAACAGGCATCTCTATGATCAGAGGTTGTCTGGCCCGGGGGCCAATAATGGTTTTAGTATTGACCGGGTCGACGTGATTTAAGGGGATTTTTGCCAGTTGTGCACCTTTGATAAGGATTTCGTCCCATGACAAGGTTGCCGTTTTTGTGCGCATGGGTTCAAAAACGGAGCTACCTGTTTCAGCCATTTCATGGATATCCATAAAATACATTTCTGTTTCGGCCATGGTCCTTTTCAGGTCAATCGTCACCTCTTCTGTTTCGCCGGATAGATCATCAGCTTGTTTTTCTTCTGCGGATTCTTGAGTTACGCACACAAAACAATCTTCAGGAGACCCACAAACCGGGCACTCAAAAGTATCCGAAACATCAACCCATAACTGTCCGCTTTTTTCTTCATCATACACATATTCACATACTTCACATAAAAATTGGCCCACTTCTCCCCCCTTTAAACATCCAAATTGGCAGGTTCATAATATTCTTTTGGTTTTCTACAGTACGGACAACGGTTGGGAGGCTCATATCCGTCATGAGTATAGCCGCATACGCTGCATTTCCATTTAATGGGATGCTCCCTCTTAAATACAGTTCCTGATTCCACCAACTGTAATAGTTTATTAAATCGATCACGATGATGTCTCTCAATTTTAGCTATCTGGGTGAATAAAATAGCTGCTTTTTTGTGGCCCTCTATTTCAGCTTCATGGGCATACTGCGGATACATCTCGCTAGTTTCATAATTTTCACCGGCAATGGCATCTTTTAAGTTGCTGGCTGTATCCGTCTTTTTATAGGCTAGTTTAAACTCCTCCATAGCATGAAATTTTTCGTTATCAGCAGTTTCATCTAAAATTTTTGCAACATAATGATACCCCTCTTGTCGCGCAATTTCAGCAAAATAGGTGTATTTATTTCGGGCCAGAGATTCATTAATGATTGCATTTTTTAAATTATCTTCGGTCTTACTCATGGGTTTTCTCCTTGTATCAAGGCATATAGAAAATTACTCGAGATCAGTCATGACAAAATCAGTATACTTTACAAAGACAACAAACTTGAATGTCTATCGTAAACATCCCGGAAACGGGCTCTCTTTACAACACAAATCTTGTTATCATAAAGCAAGTATAGATGGGTATCTTAAAACATTATTTTTGTAAAGGAGAAAACTATGAATATCCGAAACTGGATCATCTTAGAGAAGATGGCCAGAGAGGGTTGGTGAATAATAGAGTATTTAATTTCGTTTAAGGAATCACACCAAAAACGATTGCCTGCAGAAGGGGATCAATGATATAGGCTCGCTGCGCGAAGGCCACGGGGCTCAAACCTTGTGGTCTTTTGTTTGATGGCGTCGCCATCTGGTTCTTTTTTGCGAATGCAACAATATACATTTCAGGACATAAACCACTATGATCAGTGCATCAAATATCTGTCTTTCCTATGGCAAGCGCGCCATTTTCAAGAATGTAAACATCAAATTTACTCCCGGTAATTGCTATGGCCTTATCGGCGCCAACGGAGCCGGGAAATCGACCTTTCTTAAAATACTGGCAGGCAATTCAGAAGCAGACAAAGGGGAAGTTACCATCGCCAAGGGTTTGCGCCTGGTCATACTACGACAGGATCAGTTTGCCTTTGATGAAGAAACCGTGTTCAACACCGTAATCAAAGGTCATGCGCAGCTCTACGCCGTCATGTCTGAACGTGAAGCGATCTATGCCAAAGGGGAGTTCACCGAGGAGGACGGCATCCGCTCCGGCGAACTGGAAGCAGAATTTGCCGAGATGAATGGCTACGACGCCGAATCCGAAGCGGCAATTTTGTTGAACGGACTGGGAATTCCTGAAGCGCTGCGACAGAAGAAAATGAAAGAACTGGAAGGTGGAGAAAAGGTCCGGGTTTTACTGGCACAGGCACTCTTCGGCAATCCCGATGTGCTTCTCCTGGATGAGCCAACCAACCACCTTGATCTCAAATCGATTCAATGGCTCGAAGAGTTTCTTGGTCGTTTTCAAAATACGGTCATTGTGGTTTCGCATGACCGCCATTTTCTTAATCAGGCCTGTACCCATATTGCCGATATCGATTTTGGAACCATCCGCACCTATGTTGGTAACTACGATTTCTGGTACGAAGCCAGCCAACTGGTTTTAAAACAAAAACAGGATGCCAACAAAAAAGCGAGCGACAAGGCCAATGAGCTCAAGGATTTTATTGCCCGTTTCAGCTCCAACGCCTCCAAAGCCAAACAGGCGACCTCGCGTAAAAAACTCCTGGAAAAACTTGACATCAAAGAGTTGCCAGCCTCCTCCCGCAAGTATCCATTTGTAATGTTCAAACCCGAACGCCCCTGCGGTAATATTATCCTTGAAATCGATGACTTAAGTAAAACAATTGAGGGTGTCAAGGTGCTGGATGGTCTGAATTTGATCGTCAACAAAGGGGACAAAATCGCTTTCGTCGGTGGTAACAGTGTGGCAAAGACGACCCTTTTGCAGATTCTGGCCGGTGAGCTTAAACCCGATAGCGGCAGTTTTCGCTGGGGGGTGACCATCACCAGCTCCTATTTCCCCAAAGAAAACGGTGCATATTTTGCGAACAACCTGAACCTTATCGAATGGCTGTCTCAATATTCACCACCCAACGAAGGGGAGACTTTTGCCCGGGGTTTTTTGGGCCGAATGTTGTTCTCTGGCGATGAAGCCACCAAAATGACCAAGGTCCTCAGCGGTGGCGAGAAGGTGCGCTGTATGTTGTCGCGGATGATGCTGACCAATGCCAATGTGCTGCTCTTGGACGAACCCACTAACCACCTTGACCTGGAATCAATCACCGCTTTAAACAATGCCTTACTCCAATTTTCTGAAGTGATGCTCTTTACCTCCCATGACCATAAATTTGTTTCGACCCTTGCCAACCGGATCGTAGAATTGACTCCCGGAGGAGTTATTGACCGGGTCATGGGTTTTGATGAATATCTGGCAAGCCCTGAAATTAATGCGCTACGTGGGAAACTCTGCCATGCTGGTGCCGATTTAAAGCTGTAGCAACTCATCAGGCTTTGAAACTCGCCGTGAGAAATTGATTGTTCGAACATTATAAAAAGGAACAAACACTATGGCTCTGCCGTGGAAAACAATCGACCAATTCACAACTGAAGATGAGGGAATTCTGGAACTACGGCAGCGAGGCAAAGGAGATTATCTCATCACCATCGACTCTCAGGTACTGATGAACAGTAAAGCCCAGCGCTCCGAAATGGCCCTCGGCAGGCTCGGCTGTCAAGGTCTGATGCAACATCCCAAGCCCCGCGTGTTGGTCGGTGGATTGGGAATGGCCATTACCCTGCGCGCGGTTCTCGATGCCCTCCCCGATACGGCCCAGGTTACGGTTGCGGAGCTCAACCCTAAAATTTACGAATGGTGCTTCGGCCCACTCGCCGAACTGACTGGAGGCGCTGCGAAAGATCCACGCGTAACCACCGAAATTGCAGATGTTGCAAAGTTAATCAAAAAATCGGGCAAAGAAAACTTTGATGCGATTATCCTTGATCTCTACCGGGGGCCCCACCCCCAGACCGACCGACTCAATGATCCCATCTACGGCAGTCGGGCTATCAAACATGTCCACTCGGCGCTCAAACCCGGTGGAATCTTTGCTGTATGGGGGGAAAATCCAGATCCTGGCTTTGCATATCGTCTTTCTTCCGAAGGGCTTGAAGTGCGCTGTGAAAGACCAGGTAAGGGGGGCTATCGCCATGCTGTCTGGATCGCGATAAAAACCACAAAAAAACGATAACGAATGAATGACAGAATATAAATAGTCGGTGATTAACTTTTTATTGAAAACTGAAAAAATCCTTCGATAGACAATAGCAACGATAGAAATCGGGAATCGAAACAGCGAGATTCAAATATCAATATATTGTTTTATTCGGAGGATCAAATGAAAAAAATATCAAGAGAGTTCTTGCCCTGTCTGAAAAAATTAGTTATACTGATTTTAATGGTAACATCCCTGATTTTACCATTGAGGAGAAATGCCGGTTTGTGTCAGGCCTCACCAACAAATGACGCCCCGGCAGTTGGCAGCCTTCTGGAACAACGGTTGGAAGTTCAAAACGAGACTTTAACTCTCAAACTCCTGGGGGTGACCTCGTATGAACTGACAGAAATCTTCCACAACGTTGTCAGAGCAACCCTTGGAGTTATCGAAGCCCGGCGCTATCACCTCAACCTTGATCCTGACTATCCTCGGGCCTGTGCCGTCGAATGGCAGATCACTTTTAACGGAACAACCCCTTTCGCTCTTGAGAGTGAAATCTACAACCGGCTTAAAGAGATAGCAAATAGCGACTCTTTCGTCCACGTTGTCAATGGTTCGGATATCACTTTGACCGCCATCGAGTTGGAGACCTTAAAAGCCATCAAACCTTTACAGGCAACCAATCAAACTTTACGTTTCATCCAAACCCGAACATTTGCCCAGAACCAGGGATACCAATGGCCACACAAACAGCGCCAACGGCAATCGTGGCACGATTGTCCGAACCGGGGCTTTGAATAGAAAACTACCTTAAAAAACCATAATGGCTATTTTTCAATAAACTGGAGAGGTTGACTATGAAAGCTTTACGAATCTTAATACTTCTTTCCCTGGCTCTATTATTGAATGCTTGTGCCGGCATGACTCCAGTTGATTATGCCCCGACCCAGGCCGAACAATTATTAGATCAGAGGGTTAACCTTCTGCTTGACGATCTTCTCTCCGATCAACGTTTTTCCTCAAGCGAGATGGCCCCGGCCGCAATTGTACCGGGATCAGCTATGCAAGGTGAGTATTTCAGTCGCTTAGAAGAGATGCTTTGCGAACGCCTGGAGACCCACCTTCGAGAATCCCATGATATTTTTCAACTTTCACGCCAGAACTGGTTCGAACTTCGGGCCGGACATGGCTTAAACTTTCAAAATCAACCTCGAGACCGGCGTCAGCGTTTACGCTCAGCCGTCATTTATCAGGTCGAAATTACCGCCGACACGGTTTTAGACCGTATTAACGGAACCATCACGGCCCGTGACGCTGACGGACAAAGCCTGACCGGGGTTATCGCCAGCGGCCCCTTAGGGTTTGGCGAAGACAGCCTGGCCCGGCAACTTTATTATGCCGCCGCCAATCGCAACCCTATTCCAGAAGGTCTGGAAGAGAGGCCCTATACTTCTTTAGATCGCCTTGCTTACAGTTTAACTTCTGAACTTGGCGAAGCTTATCGCAACGGTTTACGGGTGGGGGGCCAGAAAGTTGCCGACCATGAAGTTAAAGTTCTTCTCTATACAACCTCATCTTATTTTCCAACCGGTCTGACTCGGGAGATCCAGGATGCGCTGCAACAATCTTTAATCAGCCGCCCAGGATTCACCTGCGTTGTCAGTAAACAGGATTTTGGACCAACTCTACAACAGGTTGACTTCTACCAATGGCATTCCCACCTTTTCAAACCTGTCGAAATCCCGCAATTTGAACCGGGTACGGTTCTCCTGATGGCCGACATCAGCCAACCTGTAAAAGGTAATACTTTAAGCTTGGCCATGCGTGCTATCTGGCGCACTGACCCACTCGAAGATGAGCACGGCAACCTGGTTGTAGAAGACGGTAGCGGCACCTATGTCTCAGGGTTTACCGCTAAAGCTTATCTGCAAGCAGATCAATTACGTCATCGCTACGGCACCCGGCGTCCTCATGCCGTAAACAGAAGAAGAGTGAAAGATGCCGACCCTAATGTTGTGCACCGGGCCCGTGAACCCTGGAGTGGGCCCAGCACTGATATAAACTTATGTTTCTACGATTTCACTGAAGTTCTGGAAAACCGTATCTATCCAGTGCTCAACCAAGCTCCAGGTGTAACTTGGCTACGACGAGCGGATGAACTTTGTGAATTTGATTTTGACTGTCTCTGTTACGAAATATGGTACGACGGCACCCAGGAAGATATCTCAGCCTGGCTGCGCCAATATCTGCGCACTTCAAAAAGCGTTGACTTTCGCTTGACCAGTAACGGACCGGGCCGTCTTGAAGTCCACTTTGATGGAGGTTTTAAGTAGACATATTATTTTTTTAATCAGTAACGTAACAACCTAAAAGTTAAACAGGGAGGAAAAAATGAAACGAAGAGTAACCTCGAAAAAAACTGTATTCGCTATCTGCTTAATTGCCGTCTGTATGCTGATCGGGACTTTTGCAAGCTCCGTAATGGCATCTCAACAGAGGATTGTAGTTCTACCCTTCTATGTTGAAGAGGGCCGCGACGCTAATGCCGGCGGTAACGCCACCTTGCATTTTCGCCGTATGATGCGCTTTATCAACAACCAACTCGTGCGTCACGATTTTGAAGTTATTAATCCTTTCGCAGCCGATGCCAGTGAGCGAGAATTTAACCGGGTCATGGAGAGAGCCCGTGAAGATTCAGCAATGGCCAGTATGGAGGTCTGCAAACGTTATGGTGTCGATGCCGCCTATATTGTCTGGCTCCGCGTCAAAGTACGCCAGACTCAGGATGGTTTCTGCAAGGCCAAAGCTCGCCTTGATGGCGAAGGTTTCGACAGTGCCGGCCATGATCTGGGGATTGGCGTCTCTAAAACCTGGACGGAAACGGCCAGAGATTGTGATGACGCGATTGCCGAGTGCGAAAAAGAGGTCGGTGATCTTGTCGGTCGCAAACTGACAGCCTGGAGCGGTGGTTCCGGTGGCAGTGGTGCCGTCGGCGGCGGTGGCGCTGTAGTTACTGGTGGGAGCAGTTCCGGAAGCGGTGGAGCTCTTAAGCGCAACCTCGAAAAATATGAAAATATTCTTGAAGTTCGCCTTGATGGCGCAACTGAATATGAAGCTGCAGAAGTCATGGGTAAGGTTATCAACACGGCTACCGGCGTTCTTGAAGCCAAACGCTATGCTGCTAATGTCGTCCCCGACAACCCTAAAGCAAGCTGGTCAACCTGGCGGGTAACCTATGAAGGATCAGATCCTTTCCGCCTGCAGGCCAATATCATGACCATGATCAATCAGGTTCTTGATGCCGGTGGTGAAATCACCCTGAAAGGGGTTCCCTATCGCTACACTGCCGCTGAAGTAAATCTTCTGATGGGCGTTCGAACCGGCAGCGCCACGAGCCGTATGGTCCAGTTTGTTTTCGACCGGGAAAGAATGCGGGATCGTGAATTCTCCGGCCGCCACGACCCTTACAAAGCTCGACAAAAGAATAAGCCTGGTTTCGAATAGACACTGCCTTATTTCCTTAAAGCGATATAGACGCCGTTGGCGCCACAACTTAAGTGGTGCCAACGGTTTTTGCTGTTTTTTTAACAGGGAGGAAAACAGTGCCAACAAAAAGATTCTTTTTATTTTCCATGCTTACCCTTTCCTTAATTTTCATGCAGAGCTGCGCCGGAGGAGGTCATCGTGGATCATACCGCATCCAAGGCCCACGTCCGGTAACCACCTGCTTTTACAATTCCACTGAGATCTATCAAGATCGCATCTATCCGGCCCTGTCTGAAGCCCCGGGAGTTACCGCAATAAAACGATGCTGGACCTCCTGCAAACATCAACAAGCCTGTCTCTGTTATACCTTAACCTATGATGGTCCGATTGATGAACTGAGTGCCTGGCTGAATCAACGACTTCCCGTTAACAAAGCCATCCCATTCCGTTGTGTCGCAAAAGACTCAAATTATCTTGAGATAACCTTTGATTCAGGTTTCAAATAGAAATATCAAACTCGATAAGATAATATCAAAATGAGGTAAGATGCTACGTACTAATTTAAAAAAATCGTTTATCGTTGCCTTAGCGACGGCTATCTTAATTGTTGCCGCTCCCACTCTTCAAGTTGAAGCGGGCCTGCTTGATGCTCTCGGCGCAGTCGGAAAAATCGGCGGCGGCCTCATTTTGGGCGGCGGTGCCCCATCAACATCGGACGATGTTTTCGATGGCGGCGACGATATTATCGTTACCAGTGGTGAAGATGTCATAGCTAAGGCCCTTGATCAGATAAAACTTGGTGAAAAAATCGTCGCCAAAACCAGAGAGATGGAGAACCAAGTAGCAAAAGTATTTGTCCGCATCAGAACCTATCAGGCTATGCAGGGCGGGATTTGGTTCAATCTTGGCAAGAGCTACTACGAATTACGCAATGATCTGCTTGATCTGGATCGCCAAGGAGGCTGCAGTGCAAAAGAGTTCAGCCGACGCACCAAACAAAAAAGACTCTCTCAGATAAAACTTCTCAACCAGGTTGAGATAAAAGCAGCGGACGGCCTGGCTGATACTGCGGAAACCATCAACTTAAATAACAAAACGAACCTCAACCTGCGCCGTTCAGTCAGCGAAGTAATCAGTCAAAACCCTTTACTTGCCTTCGGCTTCACTTCTCAGGTAGAGAGCCAGAATCGATCGCTTGACAACTTATTACAATCGTACTCATTACGAGTTGGAGATATATATCTGGCATTTAATGCTGCTGAAAACACTTTCAAAAAGATTGGAAAAGAATTTGGTCAGGCTGAAAAAGAGATGGGGGTTGCAATCAAGAAATATAACGAGCAAAGTAAGCTGGTTGCCGGTGAAGCAACCAAGCATGTTGGCATTTTGGCCCTTCATGGAGCAAAACTGAGCTCTTTATTGAAAGATCATAACCGCAGTTTCTGGCAAAACATTCAGCTCGCAGCTCAGGTCAGCAATCTTCTCAAACGCATTGGCAAGTTAACCCATACCCTTAATGTGTTTTCCAAAACCCGCAAAAAATTCGCTCGCCAATCAGCCACAATCAGAGAAGCTGGGTCCCGTGCCCGCGAAGAGATCAGCGCTTCAGGCATCACAATCCGTAGTTTAAGAAAAAAACTTAATAAATCCTGGGACAACCAGATCGCCGCTATTGACAAGGCCGCAGCCAACGAAAAACTGAAGATTAAAAACCTAAGCCAGGAAATGGCTGCCATTGAAAAAAAGAACCGCAAACAGGTTGGTCGTATGTATGCCCATTTACATGACGAAGCTAAGAAAAAAGCTGACAAAGCATTTGGCAAACCCGTATTTTAACCATTGAGGAAAGCAGATCTCATGCAAAAGTTATTTCTTCTCGTCGTTTCAATCATAACTCTTGTCGCATTCTCCGCCTGTGCCCCTAAAGCGGCCTATCAGGCCCAGGATTCTATGCAAGCCGCATCCGAGGAAGCTTCTTGCCAGGCTACCCGAACCAAAAAAGAACGGACCACTTTAAGCAAGGACAGCTATCGCATGAAGGGTGACCTAAAGCGCATCAAAGAGGCGGAACGACTCTTTGATGCAAAAAGTGGAATAGTCCTCTCTTATTAGTATTCTGCCAACAACCAACTATCCTGCAAAAGGGAATTATTGCTATGAGGAGTACACTTGGTAGAATATTAGCAATATTTTTTCTAATTTTTATTCTGTCGGGATTGCTGAAACCAGGTTTAAGAGACACTTTAGCCTGGGAGATTGAGCGCGACAGATCTTTCACTCAAACTGAGAAACGACAAGGTGACAGTTTTTCAGATGATAGTTTTGTTGAAGTAGAAAAAAACCGGGACTCTGGAAACACATTTGTCCAACCCTACAAAGAAAATTCAAATTGGAATACGGTAATCGACTCCGACAGTAGTGATCCGAAAGTCGTTAAAAACCAAGAAACCGAAAAAGATTCTCCGTTACCGAGTCAACCCCAGGCCACCGCCGGCATAAACCAACCGGAAGCCCTCGAAATAATAAATACTTTGCTGGCCGCCAACCTGCCAGCCGAAATGCCACCAACCCTCTATATCAACAATATGACTAAGGTTCAATACGCCGGTGCGGTCTCGATGGCGATGGAGGGCAAGCGCCTTTTCTACGGCGATATGGATGCAGAACAAGAGGGTCTCTTCAAGGCTCGCTGGCTGCCGCTTTTCAGGTACCCAAGTCAGGAAATTATTTTCTATGTTAATCAGCTAAACCCTCTACTGGTTAAGTTTTTAGCCCTTCGAGCAGCCCTTAACGATTGTCTAGAAGATTTCAATGCCACCCAACTCGCAGTTATGAGTTGCACCGGGATGGGTGATGCTTCAGGGATCTCTCAAGCCATGGAATCGGCCATTATCTACGCCCTGGTTGGCAAAACTCTTAATGCCCGACTACAGCTGGTCGGTAAAGAGATTATCGATTTAGGTGAGCCTCCCAATGCCGCTGGTTTAATGAAAAAAGCCCGCCAAAAACATGAAGACGCCTTTAAAGAGTTTTCCCGAAAACCGCTTATCTCAATCTTTCCGGCTAACCTTAAAGCCGTACCTGGTCGCGAATACACGTTCAAGATAAAAATCGCCGATTATGAAAAGTATAAAAGAAAAGATAAACTTTCTCTCACTTGTCAGGGCCGGGAAAAAATTAAAAATGGCATATTAATAATCAAAAAAACTTTCCACAAAAAAATCGGTGCAACTGAAAAGTTCACTGTCCAACTCCATCAATATCCCGGCCCCAAAATCCTGGCTTCAGTCACAGCCAATATTACAATGGTGAAAAATCCAGGCTGCTGGACCCTGGTTGATCACCACCCCTATAAAGCCGGTGAAAAGAAATTTTTAACTTATAGCATCGACCAAAAAAATTGTCGTATTGAAAGCTCATTCATCCCACCTTCATATACTGAGAAAAATCTTCATTTTGGCTACTCAAACAGCTGGAAAGTTACATCTCAACGACTTTTTCCCAAAACTGAAATAGAGATTCCGGTTAGTATTACAAGGCTGCATGCCTGTGCCGGATTCAGTGAGAAAACTCGAAGTAAACTCTCCTCTGATGCATACAATGCCCACGGAAAAGAGAAGGTTGAAATCCTTAAAGAGTTAGCCGATTATGAGACCTGCCTATTCAACTGCAAACCCAAAACCAGCAACGCTTCAATTTCATTTTCCTTATTCACCGACCCCGAACTTTCCAAGAACGTAGAAAACAAACCTTTCTCATACGGTTCTCTTGGTGTAAAAGTTGCGGAACTAAAAAGCGGTGACCTTAAAACAAAAGCCTTGCTAACGCAAACAGTACCACCTGGTATCCCTGAAGATCGTTACGATAAAGACAAAGCATATTTAATTTCACTTCATGTTCAGATATCAAATACTTTTTATTACAGTAAAAATTGCGAAGATATCAACCGAGCAGGGTCTTCAAGAGGTCTCGAAGGTGTCGTCTACGTCTACCAGTGGGATCCCAGCGGCAACCAGATAGAACCTCTGAATATTGGAGGTCAAGGTCTTGCCGGTGCACCGACAAATCCACCTGGATCCCCCACAAAAGAGCAGGAAAAGGCTGAAAAAATTATCTTCCATCAACACAACATCAAATATTTTGCGAAAAATATTAAAGCTTTAAATAAACAGATCACAAATGCTGACAACCCGGAAGCCAGGAACCAGCTGACCCGAAACCTGCTCTACGCTAAAGATGCTCAACAACGAGAGATCGATGCCATCACCGCGATTCAAACCGGTGAATTTGTCCGCACCCGCACCGACCTTGATGCCTTGAACATGAAAATCATGGCCGATGAAAGCCGTAAGCTGGAAGCCAAATGGCACACTATTAAACGCATCATGGAACGAGGGCCGCGCTTAATTGATCTGGCCCCGAAAGCTGAACGTGAAAGTTTAAGAAAATTTTTCAACCGCCATGTCACGGCTGAAAATGTTAGTAGCGGCAAAAGTGAGAAACTGAGTGAAGCTATGAAAGCTCTCGGTAACCGGGTTTTGGGTTCTATAGAAGTTGAGATATCGGCCCACGAAGAAGATGCACAGTATTGGAACGAAAACCTGGAGATGGCCCAATACACCAAAACTGGGGCTGAGTACTCAATGATGCTTTTATCCTTTACCGGTGCCGGTGCCGCCTATAACCTTTTCGGCACAGCCCGCATGATTACGGCATCAGGAGTCTATATGGCCTACAGCGCGACCAGCGGCTATATAGAAGGCGGCTGGAAAGAAGCCGTCGGCCGCACCCTTGCAGCCTATAATACGGGGACAACTATTATTAATGCCGGGATGCAGGGCTACCAGACCGGGGTTTTACAAAATCTTGAAGAGTATGCGCATAATCCGCAAAAAATTGCCCTGGATGAGGAGAAAGCCGGTTTCAAAGGAGCTGCCTGGAGTGCCGGGACAGCGGCCGTTTTTGCGGTTGCGATAAAATTCGGTACGAGAGCCTACCAAAATCGTCAGCAAACCATAAAAAATCGAAAAACCCTGCTTAACCTTAAATGTGACAAGGTCAAACAAGACTTTCAAGTACGTCATTTCAAACGCCGCACAATCGCTGGGGCTCAAAAAGTTAAGACTTTCAGACAACGTCAAATTGCTTTGAGCCAGGCCAGTCAGGCGAATGCTCCACAAAGCGAAATTTTAAGGTTAAGATGTGAACTTGATAGCGCTTACAGGGATATAAAAACCGACTATTTTGCCAAAAAAATAATGAAATCCATGGCTGCTAAAGCAAATTTTCGAGCGGCCCCCGGCACTTCCGGTATAGCCCACCATAAAACAGTCCATGCCTTCAATTCAATTGACCGTAGATTTACAAAACAATTAAAAACAAGACTTTCAGAACGGATGACTGAAGCCGGATACAATCAGCAACAATATAGATCTTTTTCCAACTCAGCCTCTCGCGGTGGGATTGGCATGGACGTTGATCTGGGCGCTGTTGAACCACCTCGCTACATAACTGTGGGCGGCAGGAGAACCCCCAACCCGGAACATACTGCCTGGCGCAGAAATATAACCCGTACGGCTAATGGTGTAACCCGTAGAGCCAGTACCCAAGAGTTACAACAAACCGGTCAACAACAACTCGAAGCCGCCTTTGAAGATGTCTACGGTCGTAGACCTGGTGAAGCGATGGTTTCGTATACTACCAGCTACCACCCCGAAGCCTACCGAGATCCTCGCTGGCTCGGCAGTAAACAGTGTAAAACCGCACTCGTCTATCAAACTGATCCCCACTGGACCCAGCAAGCGGCCGACGTTACTGATTTCAAGATCAACACCATGAGCCAACATAATCCGTCACTGGGCTACTATGGCAGAATGCAGGAAAATTGCCGGGGCCTGGTCAAAGATATGAATACCAAATTGCAACCGCTGCTTAAACACTCAACAAACCGGGTAGCGATTGAACACATGAAAAATCTTAAAAATATCATGGAACAGTTTTCCAATAATAAAATAGGCCCGGTAAAAGCCGAACAAATGCTTAGAATGCTAACCGGCAAAGCTGATGGAATCAGAGAGGTTTCACAACGCTTTAGCTTTATGCTCCAGAATTTAAAAACGCCCGCAGTACAAAGATAAATAACTACTCGTTGATATATCAATATATGATGAATTCGTACAAAAACCCCATAATCGTCATACCGGCGCAAACCGGTATCCGGAAGTTGTTGCAATTAAAGTTGTTTGCAATCATCACTTTGACTGCAATCTTTTCTTTAACCTGTCAACCTGCCCCAGCCCGGGCGGCGGTGGCAAATTTTTGTTGGTGCGGTTTTTTTGTCTCTCAAGTTGATAGCAAAAGCAGCGACCTCACGCAAGAGTTAGGCAAAGTCTACCACAAACACATAAAACGCTACGAAGATCAGCAATCGGGAATAATCATCAAAACCTTAAAACGTCTCCAGTGGGATGAGCTCAATTATTACGGTTATGTCGGCCTCTCTCAAGATGGTGAAGGGGAATATTCACAGGAGTTGGAAAATCTCGACACAACCTACGGCCTTTTCATTGCGGTCGAGCAGGTTCTCCCCTTCTCGCCGGATGAAAGCGTAATCCATGGACAACCGGTTCGCACCTACAGCACTTACATCTTCGGTTCGCTTAATCTCTTTCATCTGAAAAGTCGCAACCTCCTCTCTTCCCGACCATTTTTTATCACCCATCAGGATAATAAACCTTCCGATAGCGCCGCGATGCTGGATCTCGCTTTGGAGAGATTTGCGCAAAGATTAGATGATCCAAACAATCAATTTACAAAACAGATGTTAACCGACTGGCAGGATTTTTTCGGCTCTCCCGGTGAACAACGCGATGTTGTGCGCCAGGCCTTAGGTGAACTTGATGACACCTTCGCAGTCGCTCCATTATGTGACGCCTGCATCAGAATCAAAGGTGACAACGTCGATACAACCACCAACAAACAACTTAAAACCTTTATTCGTTACTACTTCAATGCGATCATGGCCAACCATAAACCCGTGGTTTTTCTACCCGGTTTCAGCGGTAAAGTAACTGAAAGCGTCCACACCCTGATAACCGCAACCAAAGAGGGCGATGTAACCTATAGCGAAGAATGCCTTTCAGGCTATGGTGATTCCGGGCAAACTCAACTCTGCCTTAAAATCCCGCCCCCAAGAAACCTGGTCAAATTGAGTCTCCGCTGTCTGGTTGAAGATGGCCCGCTGACAGAGAGCGAAACATATCGGCGTACCTACAATACGATACTCGATATCGGGATATTTCATTCCGGGCAAAAAGACCCGGCAATCAGTTCTCTGAGCAATTCGTATCAGCAACTGCTGACAACCACCAGAAAGCCCTCTAACCTTTACTATTTCAACAGCCTGATTAATGCTGTGAGCAAACTCAAAGCAAGTAACCTGACTAAGAAATAAATAGTTACAAACGAGGAATTATGCGTATCACGGTGTATTTATGCTCTGTACTCTGTCTCATCTCTCTACTCTTGATTTCAACTCCAGCCTGGTCTGGAGAGATAATCAAGGTTGACGCACTGGTTGTCAGTGCCGCATCCATGACCCAAGCTGAAGAGAAAGCCCGCCATCTGGCGCTTGATCGCGCCTTGACGATGATGGGAAATAAAAAAATCCCGAAAGCCGCTAAAGAATCAGCCCATAGTCAAGTTCAGCAACTGGTCACTTTCCGCCGCGTTCTCAACACTAAAGCTAAGACCGACGGCACCGTTCAACCAGTCTTTTTCTGCAGTGTTGACAAGCTCGCACTACAATCGATAATCAGCCAGAAACATCAAGCCACCCTTGCCAGTATGGATCGTCCGCAAGTTAATATCGGCATTCTTTTTCGCACCCTGCCGGAAAGCTTGCAACAAAACCGGGAGGCTTTTATTGACCGTATCAACAACCACCTTGAAGAGTACTTCTCCCAAGGTGGTTTCCGCATTGCTCCACCTCCGGAAGCGATGCTCAAAAGCATGAATGCCGGCAAACAAGCCAATGAAATTTTTAAAAGTTTTGTCCACAACTCCAGCGAAGTCAATTACCTTCTTTACGGAGCCCTCGATGTAAACCCCGAAGACCTGCGTAAACTCGATGACGGACGTTATTTCAAAACCCGGGTCGGCTTAACTTTGCGTTTCTACAACATTCTCTCACATGACGTTATCTCTTTCAGTCGCGATGTCTACGGCACCGGTGAAAATGAAAAAGCCTCCGTCATCAACGCCATGCGCAACTGCGCCAAGGTTATCACCGAAAAGGTCGGCGTCAATGAGGTGGTTGCCGACTGGCAGCGCAAACTTAACGAAGGTTTTGAATACAGCCTTCAATTCTGCGGTTTTCACGATCGAGGCTGGTCGAAAATTCTACGCCGGGCCTTAAAAAAACATGGCCGTTTCATCAGTAAAAGCCGGGGCCAGAACCTGACAAAAATTTACCGCTACAAAGCCGATCCCGGCAACTTCAGACATCCCTCTATCGACTTCGAAGATTTTCTTGAAGATATTGACGGTCTAGATGAAGTTGAATTTGGCCTAATGGTGCAAAACGATCGCCTCTACTATGTTTTCGGCGATGACGATCAATGCTTTGACATAGGCTTTACCAACGCCAAAGATGCTTTGCAATAATCCTTATGAAAGTAAGTTTATAATCCATAAGCTGTATGACAAGCAACCCACAAACGGAAGGTGAAAGATGAAACACAAACTTAGCTGGCTGGCTATGCTTCTAGCATTTGTCATGACATCACTATCTCCGGCAATCGTTTTGGAGACTTTAGCTGCAGGGCCCTATGAACATCTGATTCTCAATCAATCAGAAGCGAGTGCTCTTGGCTTGGAGACAGTCCAGATCACTGACAATTCCAGCGGCGATAATATTGATGTCAGAGGTGAGTACAAAGGTACGTCAACTTTTGACAAAGACATGATAATCTCTTTCACCGTCGCTGTCTCCCGACTATCACCGACTGCGGATATCAGTTATGAAACTGCTCTGGCAAACTGCAGCCTCTGCGCGAATCCGGGTTGGGGCAATTGTCGAAAATGGGGAATCGGCTTTGAAAAACCCTGCTACAGTCGCTTTGAGGACGGCTATATCAATTTTGGGGCCTACGGAATTGACCGCAACCGCTGCTGGTTTGGGGGAACCAGCGTTTTTTCTGCAAACAGCCTTAAAATAACCACTAATTCAGAGAAACTCGACTATGGTTTGACCCAGGATGTCTGGGATGAAGTCAAGAGAAAACACGATGAATTTTCCAACCTGATTGCCCACAAGATAAGAACCACCTACGATCCGCAAACCATGACACTAACGCTAGCTCCGCTCAAGAGTAGTTATGCTCCGGGAGAATCCGTCATTATCAGTGGGAGTGTTACCAACACCTTCGACTCCGCGCCGATTGCTGGCGCTGCCGTAACCATTGATATTGATGGAACACCATCTTCCACAACGACAAATGCTACAGGCGATTTCAGTGCTCAATTCGATATCGCTGCCGATGCCAGCAGTATCGGCTCCTACACCATTACATTAACTGCCTCATCTACTGGATATCCGGATGTCACAGAGGAAACTTATCTAACGGTAGAAGAGGTGGTTATTGCAGTAACCGTCAGCACCGACAAAGATGCTTACGCACCTGGGGATACAGTGGTAATCCAAGGCCTTGTCACAGAAGGGGGTGCCGGCGTACCTGGAGCTACAGTAGAAATAACGGTTGTGTCTCAAGGAACACTTTCCAGATCAACCGACGGCTCGGGTAGCTATCGTATCGAGTTTCAGATCCCGGCAGACGCGGTTCCATCAACCTTCAACGTATCAGTCACGGCTACAACTGCAACAGCAACCAATACGGCAACTGCCAATACCACGTTCAGCGTCGGTCAAACCCTGACCATAACTATAACCTGCGACAAAGATCATTATCTGATCGGCGACACCGTCTATTGCACGATGACGATCAATGAACCAACCAACATCCCTGTAGCTTATGCTGATTTGACGATTACAAAAACTTATTTGGCTACCGGCAGGAGTAGTAATTTAACCGGGCTTTCTGATGCCTTGGGAGAAAACGTCTGGACTTTCATCTGGGGTGAAGATGTTGCCAATCCGATTAACGAAGGCAAACTAAAAATAGAGGTTACTGCATCTAAAACTGGTTACACCGATGGCAACACCGCAATCACTCTCAGCGGTTGTGGTGATCTTGTCCATAGTGACATAGAAGATTGCCTAGATTGCCCCGAGGATTGTGCCTGCGGCCCGGCAGAAGCTTGCGATCCCTCCAGCGACTACAAGAACCTGACAACCATGTGCAGTCCAAAAGTTGCTTATGTCTTTATCTCCAATGGCCTGGGCTGGTATCACGAGTGGTGGTCATCAGATGACATCAGCGGGATCCGAAAAAAATACAACAAATGGGGTTATCGAGTTCCGGCGAGTATCCATGTCACCCATTTCAGTGAAATCGCCAAATATCTTTCGCGGCCATCGACTAAAGCTTTAGCCTACGCTGGTCATGGTGAAGAACCTGGCGGCACTCCAACTATTGGCGTTGCTGCCGCCAGACCCAGTTCCGGAACTATTTTAATGAAGGATCAGATTGCTGCTGGCAGTCGCCTACAAGGAGGTTTTCTTTTCCGCTGTCAATACGAAAGCTACGCTGCGAAATGGATTGAAAGTCAGGATAAAATTGAAGAGATCGCCTACAACCGTAAAGAGCACCCGGATCTCGACTATGTTTACAATTTCTCCTGCTATTCACTAGATGATGACAGCCTGATGAACTATCTCGTCAAAGACACAGGCAAATACTGGGGCTATCCCGGCAAATTACCTGGTAGTGCTAGCTTGATAAAAAGAACCAAATAAAATCACTCCGCATAAATGAGAGAGGTAATAATGCGAATTTTTTACCGAAAAAAATCTTTTCCTTCAGCCCTTTTTTCTCTATTGATCATTTGCCTTCTGGCAATAACTGCAAACGTCCATCCGACAATCGCTTCAGAAGTTTCCCTGCGCGACCGTCTGACAACCTACGGGATAAACAATTTTTCCGTTACCACCGGAGACAATAAAGTTTCTATTACATACGAACAGACAATTGCTGAATTCAACGACTTTTCAGAACTTCTTGATCGCATAGCCGAAATTCTGCAGATCGCTGCTGAGGAACTTGGAAACGACTACAAGGTCATCATTAAACAGATTTTTAATGATGGGCAGATCATGCAAATTACAATTAAAGCAGCCCACGGTATTGCTTATTTGAGTGCAGCACTTTCTGCCGACGAATTCCGCGAACTTATTAAATTTCAAGCGCTTACCCGTGGACCGATCATGGTTGAGGGAGAGTGCGAAATTGGTCAGGGAGAAAATTGTGAAAACTGTCCTGAATGCGGTTGCTATCCCGGAGAAACTTGTGATCCAGACAACCCCGCAGCCAATGAACGCGGCTGCGTAGTGGCCACAGCACCGGCTAATGCCCATCTTAATGGCAGCCAGTATGTCTGCGATGAAGGTTATGAGTGGAATGCGGCACTGACGGATTGTGTGCCGCTTATTGAATGTCCTGAAAATGCTTTTAAATTTAACGGTCAATGCGAGTGCGATGCGGGCTACGAATGGAACGAAACTGAAACTGCCTGTCTCAAGGTAACTAATCTCTACTACCCTCACCTCGCCTGTATCGGGGGCTGGGAAACCGAAATTTGCCTGATCAACCCCAATAACAGCGAAAGTCTCAAAGGAACCTTGAAATTCTTCAGTAATTCAGGTCGTGAGATTGCCGACCAACAGGCAATCTCACTGGCTCCTCACGCCCGTTACCAGTTCACCTTGAACCACTTATCGCCAGGAGCCGCAGAGCTTGGCTATATCGTTTTTGCATCCCTCTCGGATACTATGTGCGGTTATCTAAAATTCTTTCTCAACGATAAATACCGAGTTGCAATCCCGGCAACTCGAGAGAAAACCTCAAATGAGAATATCTTTGTCTCACACATCGCTTCCGATACCATCTGGTGGACCGGCATAAGCCTGCTCAACACTAACCCTACAGGCAAACGGGTAACCTTGACATTTAATGATGGCCAGATGAAATCGGTAACTCTGGCCGGCAATGAGCATCGGGCCTTCAGTATCGCCTCACTTTTTGATGCCGAAAGACAACCCGGCTTAAATTCTGCTGAGATCTCTGAGACTGCGGGCGTCGTCGGCCTGCAACTTTTTGGCGGCGGCAACCAGTTAAGCGGCATCCTCTTAAAGGATGATACGGCAACCGCACTCTACTACCCGCATCTGGTCAGTGATGATACCTGGTGGACTGGAATTGTCGCCTATAACCCGCATCAAACTCCCTATACTCTGCGGATCACCCCATACAGTGAAGATGGCAACATTCTCGCTACCCAGACTTTCAACCTCGGCAGTCACGAAAAATATCTGGGAACGCTCTCAAGCCTCAACCTGCCCGATGATTCAGCCTGGTTCAAAGTGGAAACTGATGCCGGGATTACCGGTTTTGAACTCTTCGGCACCAACGACGGCAACCTGCTAGCTGGTTATACCGGAGTCGGCATCGCCGCCCGTAAGGCTATATTTCCGAAACTTGAAGATGACGGCTGGACTGGCATTGCTTTTGCCAATATCTCCCGTGATCCTGCCAACATAAAACTGACTTTTTACAATGATGCCGGCGTCACCTTGGCCGACGGCACGCTGCAAGTTGATGGTTACAGAAAGATTATTGGTATCGCCGAAAACCTCCTTAGAGTTGACACCAGCGGCGCAACTTATATGGATTATTCCGCTGACCAGGAAGTCGTCGGCTTTCAGCTTAACGGCTCTGCCGACAAAATGATGCTCGATGCCCTGCCGGGGATGTAAAAAAAGAGAAACTGAAACCATAAATTTTAAAACTTATTAAATCCACCATTATAACAAACGCTTATGTCAAGGAAGGATCGTCATGAAGACAAAACCCGGATTACTAATGGCCGCAACCTTTATTTTTTATCTCTTTTTACTATCACTCCCCGCTCTTTCAGGGGCCAGCGCCCCGGCTGACAAGAGCGAACAGAATCGTGTTCTGAAGGCCTACGGCAAACTCCCCCTATATTTCGTTGAGAACAAGGGGCAACTCGACCCCAAGGTTCACTTCCAGGTCAAGAGACCCGGAGAGACCCTCTATTTCACCGATGAGGGAATAATCTTCGACCTCTTCAGACAGAAAAAGACCGAGAAGAAGTCGGACAGAAAAAAGATTGGTAAACCGGAAACCGTCCTTCAAGCCCGAGGGGAAATGGAACGACTGGTCTTCACCCTTGAATTTGACAGCCCCAGAGGAAAAATCGTCCCGGAGGGCCGAGAGTTCCAGAGCGCCACGATCAACTCCTTTGTCGGTAATGACAAGAGCCGATGGAGGACGGGAATAGCAACCTATAAAAGCGTCTTCTACAAGGAGGTTTATAAAGGGATCGACCTGAAACTGTATGGATCCGGAAACAAACTCGAGTACGAGTTTATCGTTCATCCGGGGGGAGATCCCAAAAACATCCTCATGACCTATCATGGAGTAGAAGGAATTACCACGAACGGGAACGGCGAACTTTTGATAGCAACCGCTTTCGGAGAGCTCATAGAGACGAAACCATACATCTATCAGGAGATCGACGGAAAAAAAGTAGTGGCCGGAAACTTTGCAATCACCCCCCCTACCGATCAATCACAACAACGATACTCATATGGATTTCAAGTCGCCTCATATGATCCCTCCTACCCCCTCATCATCGACCCCACCCTTTCCTACTCGACTTATCTCGGAGGAGTAGACCCGGGCGGCTATTCATCCGACGGTGCAGATTGGGGACTCGGCATAGCCATAGACCCTTCGGGAAACGCCTATGTCACTGGAGTAACCTACTCCGTCGATTTTCCTCTGCAATTCCCATATCAAGATGCCAGTTCCAGTAGCGTTACCGGCATTGCTAATGCCTTCGTAAGCAAACTTAATGCTTCGGGAAACGACCTTCTCTACTCCACCTACCTAGGAGGAACCGCCGACGATTGGGGACGTGGCATAGCCGTGGACAGCTTAGGAAATGCCTATGTCACCGGAGAGACCGCCTCCACCGACTTTCCCACGCATGTCCCATACCAGGCAGCACTTGCCGGTGGCTATGATGCCTTCATTACCAAACTTGACACATCCGGAGGCGTGCTTTATTCTACTTATCTGGGGGGGATCGGAGGGGAACACGGGAATGCGATCGCCGTCGACGAATCGGGAAGTGCCTATGTCACGGGGTGGACTGCTTCCGCGGATTTTCCCAGCACCGAGGGCGCGTTTCAGGAAGAGAATGCTCGTCTGCCGGGTTATTCCAGTTCCATCGATGTCTTTGTCACCAAGTTCAATGCGTCAGGAAGTGCCCTTTCCTACTCCACCTATCTGGGGGGTGTTAACAAAGATGAGGGATATGGCATAGCTGTGGATATCTCAGGAAACGCATACGTAACCGGAACAACCTTGTCCAACGATTTTCCCACTCGCAACCCGTATCAGGGTACTTTAGGCGGATTGTTTGATGCCTTTGTAGCCAAACTTTCCTCTTCAGGAAACAGCCTCTCCTATTCAACCTATCTGGGGGGAGACAGTTCTGATATGGGGTATAGCATAGCTGCGGATGACACTGGAAATGCCTATCTCACAGGGCATACCTACTCCACCAACTTTCCCACGCAAAACCCGTATCAGGCAAGCAGGGCCGGCTCTGTAGATGCATTTGCAGCAAAACTTTCCACATCAGAAAATGTTCTTGTCTACTCCACCTATCTGGGAGGTGGTGATAGAGAGGTAGGATATAGTATAGCCGTTGATACCTCAGGAAATGCCTACGCAATAGGAGAAACCTTTTCCAACGATTTCCCCACTCACAATCCGTATCAGGGCACCTTCGGCGGCATAAGAGATGTCTTTGTAACTAAATTTTCCCCCGCTGGAAGTACCCTCTACTCCACCTATCTAGGTGGGAGTAACGGAGAGCAGGGAAATAGTATCGCTGTCGACGCCTCTGGAAATGTCTTTATCACAGGATTTACCTTTTCCGATAATTTCCCCACGCTCAATCCGTTTCAGGCTGCCCATGCAGGTGGTCAGGACGCCTTTATTGCAAAGCTGGACGGTACAGCCCCCCCGGCTCCCAGCTATCCCTTCCCCCTCTACTTTCCCCACATTGCCAGTGCTGGAGATTGGGAAACGGAAATCTGCGTCATCAACCGGAGTAACACCCTAACCATCAACGGGGTTTTTAAAGCTTACAATAATGCCGGGGAGCTCATTTCCGAAATAGATATTGTTGCACTACCCCCTCACGGCCGCAAAGAGATCACAGTAGGTGATGAGTTTAATAATCCGAGCGCCATAGGGTACATCATCTTTACAGCCGATAGCGAGACGACTGTCGGATATACAAAGTTCTATACGGTGGGGAAATATCGGGTTGCGATTCCCGCCGTTTCCGAGGTCAACACCGGAGAGATATACATCTCTCACATCGCCTCAAATAATGCCTGGTGGACCGGCGTAAGCCTTTTCAACACGACCTCATCGCCCAAGACCCTGACCCTTGAATTTGACAATGGAGCGATCAAGACTAAAGAATTAGCCGCTTATGAACATAGCGCCTTCACGATCAAAAGCTTGTTTGATGAGCAGCCACAGACGGATATCGGCTCTGGCGTCATCAAGGGAGGCAGCGGAGTCGTCGGCTTGGAACTCTTCAGCAGCATCGGCAACGCCAGTCAGCTGAGCGGTATTTTGTTAAAGGATGATACGACAACCGCACTCTACTATCCGCATCTGGTCAACGATGATATCTGGTGGACCGGAATTGTCACCTACAACCCCCACCCGACTTCCTATACTCTGCGCATAACCCCATACAATAAAGATGGCATTCCTCTCGCCTTCCAAACTTTTAACCTCGGCAGTCACGAAAAATATCTGGGCACACTCTCAAGTCTCAATCTTCCAGAAGGATCTGCCTGGTTCAAAGTAGAAGCTGATGCCGGGGTTACCGGCTTTGAACTCTTCGGCACCAACGACCGTACCCTTCTGGCTGGTTATACCGGAGTCGGCATCGCCGCTAGTAATGCAATATTCCCGAAACTTGAAGATGACGGCTGGACTGGAATCGCCTTTGCCAACATCTCCCGGGAACAAGCCAATATCAACCTCACTTTTTACAACGACGACGGTGCCACGGTGGCCAACGACACCCTCACGCTTGAGGGTTACAGCAAGATTCTCGGGAGCGCCGAAAACCTTCTTCGAGTTGACACCAGTGGTGCCACCTACATTAACTACTCAGCTGACCGTGAAATAGTTGGATTTCAACTTAACGGCTCTGCCGACAACATGATGCTCGACGCCCTACCGGGAATGTAAAAAAGAGATTAACAGATTATCCACTTAAGCCATACAAAAAACAGATATTCAAAAAAACAAACATTCAAAACAGAGGACTCACAGGTGAAACATTTAACCATAACAACCCTATCATCACTTCTCATCATCCTCTGTTTAGCATCTGTATCAGTGGCAAAAACCTTATATTTTCCACATATTGCCAGCGATTCATCGTGGGAAACTGAGATCTGTCTGATTAATGCCAGCAACATCCATAATTTAAACGGCACCCTGACGACTTATAATGATTCAGGTCTGCAACTAAATACAACATCGATAATGCTTGCGCCCGATGCCAGAGAAGAAATTATTGTCGGCAATGAGCTTGCGAGCCCCTCTCAGATTAGTTACATCATCTTTGAATCCGATTCAGATGCGGTTATCGGTTACACCAAATTCTATATAAACTCGACCTACAGGGTTGCGGTTCCAGCTACCGCGCAAATTAACGACAGTGACATTGTTATCCCGCATATCGCTTCCGACACAAAATGGTGGACCGGTATCAGCCTGCTCAACACTACTAATGCTACCAAAGAGCTCACCATTGAGTTCAGCAACGGCACAACCAAAAACAGATCTATCGCCCCTAAAGAGCATCAGGTTTTCACAATCAAGCAACTCTTTAACAACCTTGCGCAACCATCCATCAACTCAGCTGTAATTAAAAACGGTGAAGGCCTTGTCGGCCTCGAACTTTTTGGCAGCAACGGCGGTATCAATGAGAACTCTCTCAGCGGTGTTCTTTTAAAAGTTGATACAACGGGCTCAATCTATTACCCCCATATCGCCAATGACGCAACCTGGTGGACCGGCATTGTGGCCTACAATCCTTCACCATCATCATGTAATTTGGCCATAACCCCATACCAACAAGACGGCACGATGCTTAACCCTCAAGCTCTGCAGATTGCCGGCAAGCAGAAATATACGGGCTCGGCAAATAGTTTGAATCTGCCGGAAGCCTCCGCATGGCTGAAAATTGAAGCCAGTCAGCCAATCACAGGTTTTGAACTTTTTGGCGCCTTGAGCGGCAATCAACTGGCCGGATATACCGCAGTCGGAATCAGCGGCAGCAATGGAATTTTTCCCAAACTCGAAAAAGCGGGCTGGACCGGTATCGCCTTTGTCAATATTGGAGCCAGCAGTGCAAACGTTACCATTACCGCCTATGACAATCGGGGAGCTGCAATTGCGGTTGAGAATATAGCCCTTTCCGGGCATGAAAAGATTGTCAGTGATGCCACCTCTCTTTTTTCTGCGGATATCTCTGCCGCCACCTATCTGAAATACTCATCAACCAATGATATTGTCGGTTTTCAGATGAACGGCTCAGGCGATGGTGCAATGCTGGATGCTCTGCCGGCCGACAATTCCGGAATCACCGTAAACGAACTCTTAACCTCTGCGACTATTGACGGTCAAGGGGGGACTCTAGCCGCTGGAGGCTTTTCGCTGAACATTCCAGCCGGAACCTTCAACACCGCAGTCGACCTAAAACTTTATAAAACCGGAACTCACGCCTCTTTTGCTCAAGGTGTAGTAACCGATTCTTTCAGAGTGACTGGTCTGCCTGACGATTTTCCTGAGACTCTTCTGCCTGACTTACAGCCTACCGGCACTCTGTCAGGAGAAAGTTTTATCGTTGTCGCTGAAGAGGTACTTATTTCAAGTCAAATTACTCCCATTATGGCATACCACCTATTGCCAGCAAACTCAAATTCCGGCCTGTTAGCATCTCTCCCGAGAACAGCCGCTGCTGATACCCAACTTTTCGCAGAGGATGCGCAGCTACACACAAATAGTTCTGACACCACTATCTCTCTGGACTTTTTTGGAATTACCGGCTGGGCAACTTATAACACCAATGAAAATTTACGCACCAATAGCAGTCAAAATCATTTCCTGATCAGATATCCAGCCTACTTCGTCAGTCGGACCGATATAAACCCTCTCTTCCAATACCTTGAAGAGGCTTATAGCACCTATCAAAACATGGGTTTCAGTTATGGAGGAAGAACCAGTTGGCCAATTACGGTAACGGTCATGAACTTAGCTGCAAATACTTATGGTTTCTTCTGTAAATCTATATGGGGCAATAACTGGTCATCACTGCAATTCAATCAGAATAAGCTCGGTAGTCTGCCTGAACTTCGTAATACCGCAGGGCATGAGTTCTTCCATTTTATCCAGTACCTTTATGACTCCCGAATCAGCTATTCAAGACAGAATCCCAATAACGCATTTACCTTATCCCTCCACTGGTTAAACGAAGCCACAGCAGTCTGGGCAGAAGAGAAATTTACAGACACCCCCAATTACGTCTCCTCCATACGTAATGATTGCGAGATTCTGCCATTCAACGGCATGGAAGCTGGAACTAAAGGAAATATCGATGATGCAGGCGAGCACGGCTATGGCATGTCAGCCTTTATCAAATATCTCGTCTCCAGATATGGTGAATCCATTGTTCGTGATATTTATCTGAAAATATTAGATCAACAACACCCTGTCCAGGCCATAAACCTAAACCTCGGCATTACCGATAACCTGTTCATGATATGGGAACCTTTCTTAAGGGAATATGTCCAAGGGAATATATACAATGTGCCAAAAGCACCATTTTTAAATGCTACATCGGGAATTTTCAAAATCAGGTCAGATACTGACCTTTCCAAAACATTTACAGAAACCTATCCGGATCTTTCTGCAAAACTGTTCACAATCGGGCTGAATTACCCGAATATCAGCCCGGCAAAGGCCATCAACTTTACAATTGATCAGGATGTTTGTGATATTACCCTTTTTAAAGTAAAGAGCCATGGTACTCTGATCGAATACATATCCCATTCAACCACTAAAAAACTGACGCAAAAAGATCTTCGCTCATTGACCGATGACAAATATAATCTTTTTGTTATGGTAACCAATTCTAATTACTTCAACACCCCCCAAATCTATACAAATTTAAAGCCAATAAAATTGGATATTCTAGTCGAATCGATTGCCACCGCCATAACCATCTCAACGTCCAAAAACACACTGGATGCAGACGGTACCAGCACCAGTACGGTAACCGCCACCGTCACAGATGATACCGGCAATCCAGTTGAGGGTGAAACGGTTACTTTCACAACCACCAGCGGTACTCTCTCTGCCGGCAGTGTAGATACCAATGTAAATGGCATTGCCACAACAATTTACACAGCACCAAGTTCAGCACCGGCAAGTGGAACAGCCACGATCACGACAACAACTACCAATGCAATTACAGCAACACCTGTCATTACAATCAATCAGATCCAGCCCTCTTCCTGGCCCGGATGGCCTGAACCACAGTGGTGTCCGAAAACAGGATCATATCAGCAAATCACATACACAAATGGCAATCCTGACGAAGTAACCTGCAACTATCATAATAATGGATCACTGTTTCGAGAATGGCCACATCAAGGCAATTTTCAAAATGGTTTTGAAAAACAATACTACGAAAATGGCCAACTACAATTTGAAAGACCATGGCAAAATGACAAATTGAATGGTTTACAAAAATTTTACGCCACAGACGGCCTGCTTCTTCGTGCGACACCCTATGTAGATAACGTGAAAAATGGAACTGAAATATACTATTATGAAAGTGGTAAATTGCAAAGTGAACGACCTTGGCAAGCTGACAAGTTAAACGGTACAGAAAAATGGTACTATGAAAGCGGGCAGATTTCTTCCGAAACACCCTATTTAAATGACATGAAAAACGGTCTTGAAAAACAGTATTATGAGAGCGGGCAACTTCGTTCTGAAACACCCTATGTTAACGACATTAAAAACGGTATTCAAATAAAATACTATGAAAGTGGTACACCAATGAACGAATCACCCTATAATAATGGGGCTCTCAATGGCCTTGAAAACGAGTACTATGAAAGCGGGCAACTAAAATTTACAAACCCGTGGCAAAGCGATAAGTTGAATGGTACAAAAAATTGGTACTATGAAAGTGGTACATTAATGAGCGAAACACCCTATATAAATAGTTTAAAAAACGGTACTCAAACAGAGTACTATGAAAGCGGATCAAAAAAATATGAAACACCTTATGTAGATAATTTAAAAAACGGTACTCAAACAGGGTACTATGAAAGCGGCCCGGTTGAATCTGAAACACCCTATGTCAATGATCAAAAAAATGGCACTGAGATACACTACTTTGAAACCGGAGAACGAGCCAGCGAGACACCATGGGTTAATGATGTAAAACATGGTCAAGTAAAGGGATACTCAACCAACGGCGACATGACCAGTTGCAAGACCTACGATAACGGTACTTATGTTAGCTCATGTATGCCCTGAGAGAGACTGGCAAATCTTTATCGGGGATGCCAGTACCATCGCCCAAACCATGGAATCAGCGGTTCTCTACGCCACCATCAACAAAAAGGCGTTAAAGTCAGAGTGGTACAACTTATATGGACTACTCAGCTGACCGTGAAGTAGTCGGTTTTCAACTTAACAGCTCTGCTGACAATATGATGCTCGACGCCCTACCGGGAATGTAAAAAAGAGATTAACAGATTATTCATTTAAGCCGTAAAAAAACAGATACTCAAAAAAAATTCAAAGCAGAGGATTCACAGATGAAAAATTTAACCACAACAACCCTATCAGCACTTCTCATCATCCTCTGCTTAGCATCTGTATCAGTGGCAAAAACCTTATATTTTCCACATATTGCCAGCGATTCATCGTGGGAAACCGAGATCTGTCTAATTAATGCCAGCAACATCCATAATTTAAACGGCTTCCTGACGACTTATAATGATTCAGGTCTGCAATTAAACACAACATCGATTATGCTTGCACCCGATGCCAGAGAAGAAATTATTGTCGGCAATGAGCTTGCGAGCCCCTCTCAGATTGGTTACATCATCTTTGAATCCGATTCTGCTGCGGTTATCGGTTACACCAAATTCTATATCAACTCAACCTACCGGGTTGCGGTTCCGGCTACCGCACAAGTCAACGACAGTGAAATTGTTATTCCGCATATCGCTTCGGACGCCAAATGGTGGACCGGCATAAGTTTGCTCAACACCACAGATACAAACAAAGAGCTCACCATTGAGTTTAGCAACGGCACAACCAAAAGCAGAACGATTGCCTCTAAAGAGCATCAGGTTTTCACAATTAAACAACTCTTTGACAACCTTTCTCAACCTTCTATTAACTCGGCTATAATTAAAAACGGTGAAGGTCTTGTCGGCCTCGAACTTTTTGGCAGCAACGGTGGTTTTAATGAGAACTCTCTCAGCGGCGTTCTTTTAAAAGTTGATACAACCGGCTCTATCTATTATCCCCATATCGCTAATGACGCAACCTGGTGGACCGGCATTGTGGCCTACAATCCTTCACCATCATCATGTAATTTGGCCATAACCCCATACCAACAAGACGGCACGATGCTTAACCCTCAAGCTCTGCAGATTGCTGGCAAGCAGAAATATACGGGCTCGGCAAATAGTTTGAATCTGCCGGAAGCCTCCGCATGGCTGAAAATTGAAGCTAGCCAGCCGATCACAGGTTTTGAACTTTTTGGCGCCTTGAGCGGCAATCAACTGGCCGGATATACCGCAGTCGGAATCAGCGGCAGCAATGGAATTTTTCCCAAACTCGAAAAAGTGGGCTGGACCGGTATCGCCTTTGTCAATATTGGAGCCAGCAGTGCAAACGTTACCATTACCGCCTATGACAATCGGGGAGCTGCAATTGCGGTTGAGAATATAGCCCTTTCCGGGCATGAAAAGATTGTCAGTGATGCCACCTCTCTTTTTTCTGCGGATATCTCTGCCGCCACCTATCTGAAATACTCATCAACCAATGATATTGTCGGTTTTCAGATGAACGGCTCAGGCGATGGTGCAATGCTGGATGCTCTGCCGGCCGACAATTCCGGAATCACCGTAAACGAACTCTTAACCTCTGCGACTATTGACGGTCAAGGGGGGACTCTAGCCGCTGGAGGCTTTTCGCTGAACATTCCAGCCGGAACCTTCAACACCGCAGTCGACCTAAAACTTTATAAAACCGGAACTCACGCCTCTTTTGCTCAAGGTGTAGTAACCGATTCTTTCAGAGTGACTGGTCTGCCTGACGATTTTCCTGAGACTCTTCTGCCTGACTTACAGCTTACAGGGACTCTATCCGGTGAAAGCTTTATTGTTGTCGGCGAAGAGGTACTTATTTCAAGTAAAATCACTCCCACTATGGCATATCACCTATTGCCAGCGAACTCTAATTCCGGCCTGTTAGCATCTCTCCCAAGAACAGCCGCTGCTAATACCCCAATTTTTGCAAAAGATGCGCCGCTGCGCACGAATAGTTCAAACACCAGCATATCTCTGGACTTTTTCGGAATTACCGGCTGGGCGACCTATAACGCCAATGAAAATTTGCGCACCAATGGTAGCCAGAGCCATTTCTTGATCAGATATGCACCCTTTTTCGTAAGTCGGGCCGACCTCAACCCTCTCTTCCAATACCTTGAAGAGGCTTATAGCACCTATGAAAACATGGGTTTCAGTTATGAAGGAAGAAGCAGTTGGCCAATTACGGTAACGGTCATGAACTTAGCAGCAGATACCTATGGATACTTCTGTAAATCCATATGGGGCAATAACTGGTCATCACTGCAATTCAATCAGAATAAGCTCGGTAGTCTTCCTGAACTTCGTAATACCGCAGGGCATGAGTTCTTCCATTTCATCCAGTACCTTTATGACTCACGAATCAGCTATTCAAGACAGAATCCCAATAACGCTTTTACCTTATCTCTCCACTGGTTAAATGAGGCAACAGCAGTATGGGCAGAGGAGAAATTTACAGACACCCCCAATTACGTCTCCTCCATACGTAATGATTGCGAGATTGCGCCATTCAACGGCATGGAAGCTGGAACTCAAGGAAATATAGATGATGCAGGCGAGCACGGCTATGGTATGTCAGCCCTCATCAAATATCTCGTCTCCAGATATGGTGAATCCATTGTTCGTGATATTTATCTGAAAATATTAGATCAACAACACCCGGTTCGTGCAATAGAACTTGCAATCAACCCCAACTTCCTATTTATGGCATGGGAGCCTTTCTTAAGGGAATATGTCCAAGGAAATATCTACAATGTGCCAAAGGCACCATTTTTAAATGCTACATCGGGAATTTTTAGAATCAGGTCAAACACTGACCTTGCCAAGACATTTACAGAAACCTATCCGGATCTTTCTGCAAAACTGTTCACAATTGGGCTGAATTACCCGAATATCAGCCCGGCAAAGGCCATCAACTTTACAATTGATCAGGATGTTTGTGATATTACCCTTTTTAAAGTAAAGAGCTATGGTACTCTAATCGAATACATGTCCCATTCAAGCACTAAAGAGCTGAAACAAAAAGATCTTCGCTCATTGACCGATGACAAATATAATCTTTTGGTTATGGTAACCAATTCTAATTACTTCAACACCCCCCAAATCTATACAAATTCAAAGCAAATCAAACTGGACATCCTAGTCGAGTCGATTGCGGCGGCCATGACCCTTTCGGCATCTACGAACACAGTGGATGCGGATGGTGTAAGCACCAGCACGATTACGGCGACTGTCACTGATGAAATCGGCGATCCGGTAGAAGGTGAAACCGTTACTTTTACAACTGACAGTGGTGGACTTTCAGCTGGCACTGCCGATACCAATGCCAACGGTATTGCCACAGTAAATTATATAGCACCCGGTACAGCCCCGCCGAGCGGCACCTCGACGATCACGGCGACCACCACCAACGCAATTACGGAAACAATTGTAATTACGGTTAACACGAGCCCCTCCTGGACCGGATGGCCTGACCCAAAATGGTGCCCCAAAATAGGAACTGGTGACTATCAATGGGGTGGTACTCTTGCAATCTACCCCCCCAACAATCCGGATCAGGCCATTCAATGCACTTATTGGGGAAATGCCCAACTTAGATGGGAGATACCGAATTTAAGCGGGAAACATGAAGGCTGGTGGAAAAGTTATTTTGAAAGCGGAGCATTAAAGTCTGAAACCCCTTATAAAGCCGGGAAAAGGGAAGGAACAGGCACCTGGTTTTATGAAAGCGGTAACATCTCAAGTCAGGCTCCCTATGTTAACGACCTCTTAGAAGGAAATTACATCGAGTATCATGAAGACGGCCTGATAATCTCGGTGATTCCGCATCAATCAGATTTAAGAAACGGCATGGCCCATTTTTTTTATAGTACTGGTGAACGTTGGAAAGATGAACCCTGGCAGAATGATCTCAGACACGGCATAACAAAAGGATATTATAAAAGCGGTCCTCTAAATTATGAACATCCATACACCAACGGCAAGAAGAACGGTATGACAAAGGGCTATTACGAAAACGGCAACCGTAAATATGAGACCCCGTATACCGACGGCAAGAAAAATGGTACTTCAAAAGAGTATTACGAGATTATTGACCAGCTTAAATTAGAAACCCCATACACGGATGATATAATTGATGGAACACAATTCAGGTATTATGCAACCGGAGAGCTGAATCGAGAAACACCCTATGTTGACGGATTAAAGCATGGACTTGAAAAATATTATTACACAAACGGACAAATCTCCAGCTCAACAACCTATCAGGATGGTGTAATGCATGGCCAGGAAAAGGAGTATGCTGAGGACGGAGAGATGACCTCGTGTAAAACTTACGATAACGGCACTTATGTTGGATCATGTATGCCCTGAGAGAGACTGGCAAATTTTTAATCAATGTTAAAAGTTTGCAGATGATCAGATTCAAGGAAACCTCAACCATGCTAGCCTCTTTTTTTAAAATATCAACTATAGCTGTTCTGATTTTTCTCATCTCAGGAATCCATAATCCTGAGACGGGCTACACTTGGGAGATTGAACGGCAAGACTCATTCAAGCAGACGCCAACAAGCAGTGACAGCTTTGCTGATAAAAACTTCATTGAAGTCGAAAAAGGAGAGAACCCTGCAAGCAGTTTCACATCCCCTTCTGATAACCGTGAAAGCTGGAATACGGTAATTGATTCTGAGCCAGGATTACCAACAGCCAGCCAGAAAAAAGAGGTAAATCAAGCATCTCCCCCGCCACCCCAAATCCTTACTCAGACTGCGCAGATCACCCAACCCGAAACCCTGAAAATTATCGATACTCTGCTCGCCGCCAACCAACCGGCCGAGCTGCCGCTGACCCTCTACATCAACAATATGACTAAAGTTCAATACGCCGGGGCGGTTTCAATGGCGATGGAGGGGATGCGGCTCTTCTATGGCGAAATGGACAGTGAACAGGAACGTCTCTTTGAAGCCCGCTGGCTGCCGCTCTTTGAGTACCCAAGTCAGGAGATCGTCTTATACCTGAATCAACTTAATCCACTGCTGGTTCAGTTTCTGGGCTTACGGGCCGCACTCAACGACTCGCTGGAAAATTTTAATGCGGCTCAGCTTGAGGTTAATGGTGCCACTCAGATCGGGGATGCCAGTACTATCGTTCAAGCCATGGAGTCGGCGGTTCTCTACGCCACCGTCAACAAAGTGCTTAACGCCCGCCTGCAGTTGGTTGGAAAAGAAATTATAGCCCTCGGAGGGCCGCCTAATGCCACCACGTTAAGAAACAAAGCCCGCAAACTTCACAAAGCCGCCATCAAGGAATTTTTCAAGGCGCCACAAATGACTATCACTCCGGCCCGCCTTAAAGCTGTAGCCGAAAAAGAGTACGCATTCAAGATCGAGATTGCCGACCATGAAAAGTTCAAAAATGACAAAATTTCACTGGCATTTCTTTTAGATGGTAAACCCTGGTGCTGGAAAAAACCGGAAAAAGGTTCATTCACAATAAAGAACACCTTTCGTTCAGAAATCGGCACCACCCATAAAATTACGGTCAAATTACAACGCTACCCCGGACCTAAAACTCTGGCAACGGTCACGGCTGAAATAGAACTAATCAAAGACCCTGGTTGCTGGGCCTTGGTCGAATGCACGACCAGAAAAGATGAAGATAAAAATCACTTTATCACCCATACAATTGACAAAGAAGAGCGCCGGATCGAAGGCTCGTTTGCCCCACCCTCATTTGTCCCCCAAACTCTGGATCGTTTCAATTATCTGCACACCTGGAAAGCGCCACCCCAACGCCTTTTTCCCGGAGCTCAAGTGCAGATTCCGGTCGCTATAAAAAAACTCCACTCGTGCGAAGGCCTCAATATAAGCACTGCAACCTACAGTAAATTGAGCGAAGCGGAACGAACTCGACTCAAGGTCAGAACATACAACTGCTCCGAGCCGTCAGCCACTGGAGTATCCTGGACGATAGCATTGAGTGCCGATGAGCTTACAAATATTTTAACTGGTGGTTCTGGGGCCATATTAAAAGCCGGGGCAGTTGAAAACAAGGCCTTAAGTAACCCTTATATCATTCCAGACTATGACTATAACAACAAGTGGTTTAAAAACCGATTTCTCTGGCTTAAAGTCGAGGCCCTGGATAAGTTATTTCATTGCGAAGATGCTAAAAGCTTGAGCCAGGTCTGGTGGCAAAAATCAGCCAGTGTGATTTATGGTTATAAATGGGATCCCAGCGGCGGTCAACTCGAACCTTTAAAACTCGGCCAGGGTGTGGTTCGACCGACGACAGGCCCGACCGGGATCTCCCCTGCCAATCAGAAGAAAGCTGACAAAATCATCTTTCATCAACACAATATCGACCACTTCACACGCAATCTTAAAAACCTCAATGACCAACTTAAAAAAACCAAAAATCTCGATGCCAAAAACCAACTGACCCGTGACCTGCTCTATGCCGAAGATGCCCGGCAACGCGAGATTGATGCAATCACCACAATTCAAACCGGGGAATTTGTCCGCACCCGGACCCGGCTTGACGCCTTGAATATGCAGATCATGGCCAACGAAAGCCGCCAGCTGGCAGAAAAATGGCACACGATTAAACGTATTATGGAACGTGGTCCACGCCTGATTGACTTGGCCCCTGAAAATGAGCGCGAAGAATTAAGAAAATTCTTCAACCGCCATGTAACAGCCGAGAATGTGGTCAGCGGCAAGAGTGAAAAATTATCTGATGCCATTAAAGCTATCGGCGATCGGGTTTTAGGTTCGATAGAGGTTCAAATTCAGGCGCACCAGGATGAAGCTCAATACTGGAATGAAAACCTGGAAATGGCGCAAGATGTTAAAACCTTCACTGATTATTCGATGATGCTCCTCTCTTTTACCGGAGCCGGACCGACCTTTGCCCTCTTTGGCCATCCCGCCTTTCTTACCGCCTCGGGAGTCACCTACCAGATCTACGGAGCCACGACCGGTTACATGGAGGGCGGTTGGCAGGAATCAGTCAGCCGCACCCTCTCCGGGTTTAACGCCGTGACCACCGTCGTCGATGCCGGAATGCGCGGTTATCAAAATGGCGTTCTCCAACATCTCGAAGAGTATGCCCGAGATCCCCGGAAAATCTCCCTTGACGAAGAGAAAGCCGGCTTTAAAGGAGCCGCCTGGAGCGCCGGTACGGCGGCAGCCTTTGCCGTCGCGATCAAGCTCGGCACTAAAGCTTATCAGAAAAGACAACAGATCTTAAAACAGAAAGAAGCCTGGCGCCAGCTTGAATATGACCTCGTCAAACACGATTCTCGCATGCGCCAGTACAACCGACGCTTTGCTCAGGCCGATGTAAAAATAAAAACCTTTGAACAGCGCCATATCGCTTTGAGTAAGGCCGGTCAAGCTGGAACCCCGAAAGAGGAGATAATACGCCTGCGAACCCAAGTGGATGATGCCTACAAAGATATAAAGACCGACTGGTTTGCCAAAACCAGGATGAAAGCTCTGGCCAAAAAAGGAGATTTCAGGACAGCTTCGGGCAACGGACCGCATAAAACAGTCCATGCCTACAATTCTGCCGATCGCAGATTTACCAAACAGTTGCAGAAGAATCTTTCAGGACGTATGACCAAAGCCGGATTTAATCAACAGAAATTCAAAACCTTTTCCAACTCAGCCTCCAAAGGCGGAGTCGGCATGGATATCGACATGGGGGTTATTGAACCGCCGCGTTACAAAATTGTCCAGGGTAAACAGGTGCCCAATCCGGCACACGCCAAATGGCGTAAAGGCCTGACCCGCAGCGTCAACGGCGATATCCGCCGCACCAGCCCGCAAGAGATGCAGAATGTCGGCAATCAGGAGATAAAAGCCGCTTTCGAAGAGGTATACGGACGCAAACCGGGGGAAGCGATGGTTGAATTCACCACATCCTACAGCCCCGACGCCTATCGCGATCCCAGCTGGCTCGGCAACAAACAGAGCAAAACCGCAATCGTCCACCAAACCGATCCTAACTGGACGCAGCAGGCGTCCGACGTCACCAATTTCAAAGTCAACACCCTCGGCAAAGAACACCCCTCGCTGGGCTACTACGCCACCATGCAGGAAAATTGCCGGGGCATGGTCAAAGATATGAAAACCAAGCTGACTCCGTTGCTAAAGAAAAGCAAAAACCCGCAAGCCGTCAAACATATGCAGGAGATCGAGTATACCATGGAACAATTCTCCACAAATCAGATCGGCCCCCTCGAAGCCGAACATCGCCTCATGGAGCTGACCGGCAATAAAGATGGGGTCCAGGAGACCGCCCAACGCTTCAGTGTCATGATGCAGGGTTTAAACAGCCCGGCGGCCCAATAAAAAGTAATCCAAATCCAACATGACCGGTTACTATCACTATATCGCAAGACCATCAACCAACACCCTGCCTCACATCTAAGTTTAAATTTCATAAATCCCATTGACAAACTCTCATCGTGAAACTATACTTAAAATATAATTTTTAACTTAAAACCATTTTAAAAAGATTCTGGAGATAAACCACAATGGCAAAAAGCGAGATTGATATCAATAGAGGTAATTACCAGAACCTTATCGGAAACTTTAATCTGGGGATTACTGAAAAACCGGATTTAGAAATCAAATCCCAGGCTCCAGATCGAGAAAATCATGATATCTGCTTGCCACCGTTACTGGTGGAGGCTTTTCAGGGTGGGCTTGAAGAAGGCAGTCAGGCTTGTGACTGTGGCTGCGGTGAAGATCACGACTGTACGGCCTCTTCATCAGGGCAACATTGCGGGGGTTGTAATCATCATGGCTGAAGAGAACTTATCTAAAGTGCCGATAAAGATTGTCGCGAGTCTGCCCGATTTGATAACACCGAAAGATTACCAGAAGTGCGCTGAGCAGAAAACGATTCGGTTACGGATTTCGGTTGGTGAAAATGGAGTTGAGATTTTAGGCGACAGTCTCTATGTTGAACCTTTGGAAAAACTTCTGGCTGCTGGCGGGGCCAGATTAATGGAAAGAAGTTTATGCGGTTGATAGATAAAGAGACCAGCCTGATCAGCGAAATCATAGCTGGTTTTCTGATATCCCAGGCAGAAAATATTGAACTGAATTACAACTCCGTGTTTTGGAGATCAAATCCCCCCCGCATCTGCCCGGACGGAAAGATCATCCGTGAGTTGGCGTCATCACCTTCAGACAGCCTTAAAAAATCATGGGAAAAACATTTTTTAAGTTCCAGAGATGTTCAACTTTTGCGACTGGAGTCTGCTAAAAATGAGTGCATAACCATCACCTCCGCTCTGACCGCTTTGACAATCGCCGTGTATAATTTTTTTAAAATTAATGGAGTAGAGAGTTCTGATTATACGAGTAAAACGGATCCAGTATTTGACTATTCTCTACAACTCTGCCAAACCATTCCAAAGGCCGAAACCATTATCGAAGGAACTCTTTACGACAGCCTCATCCAACCTTGCTGCAAACTCTGGCGTACAATCTCAACTGACTTGAAAACAGAAAACCGACTTCTTTTAGCCCTGCTGCGTCTTAACCCTTTCAGCGAGCTCAAGAATCTCGACCTGGCTCTGCCCGCCCCACTCGTGCATCTGGCCGGCGACTATCTGGTTCATTGGCAGGAGAGTCCGGAAAACCCAGACCACTTCGAGCCAAGTCAAGACTGTGGCATCAAAGATCAAGCGTGGTGGCTGCAGGTTGAAGATTTCATGAATAACTCTCCATTAAAGAGAAGTTTACGGGACTACTGGCTGAGCCTGCCAGAGAACAGTTTAAGCTGTACCGGACTGGGAATCCTTTTGGAAGAGTTAAGACGCCGGGGAAGCGAGCAGAATCGCCGCGCAATTCTGGAATTTTACGAAGCTTATGATTTTATAGGACGCCAACAAATAGAAAAGGATGGAAGCAGCGGAGGCTATCGCAGATTAACCATTATCCGGCATCTGCTGGAATCGAAGAACCTTGCCCATAACCGCACAGGCAACGAATATTTTCTCAAATTCAGAGCGCTACTCGAGATTATCGCTGCAGAACGGTCAATCCCCAGAGAATTCCGTCACTTAAGCCGCGAATTCTGCCTTCAGCAACTGGCGCCGCTGGCATCTCTGGCAACGGTTACAGGAGGCGAACGTACAGTCAGCGCTCCATCATTTGGGACAACTCAATTTACCGACCACCCATAATTCTCCCCAGAAACAGCTACCCCCCTCCTGCCATAGAATTTTTGCACATAAATTATTACCTAAAAAATCCCAACGTAAACAATACGACATCCTCCTCAAAATGATTGCCAGAGGGCAAAGTCACTTGATTTTTACACAGCTATTTGATAGAAACATCAATCTTGAACTTTTGATTATCCGCACCCATTTCATCATAAAAGAGATTATGACTGCTTTAAAAAATACGATAACTAACCTGATGAAAAAATATTTCTCCCCTTACCTTGATAAATGTATGTGGAAAAATGGAGCTCCAGAAAGCAGTTCCAATATTCAGTGCCGCAGCAACCTCCAAGTTCTCATGAAAAACAAGGCAAACTTTGCCTTGTCTCAAAAAAAATCGGCAACACAAAAACCCCAAAATGATTTCCGCAACCCATTGACCTTTTCTTTACGGTGGAAGGTAGCTCTCTCTTTTTCCGTCCTGCTCCTACTTGTTGTAGCTTTACTTTTCTTTGCCTTCATGCGTTACGAAAAGATTTTTCTCTCCCTTGAAAGTCAGAAAAGGGCGCAATCACTGGCAAACAATATTGTTATTAACGCAAGAGACCCACTGTTAAATCAGGACGAACTGCGTCTTGGTTCCCTGATAGAATCTGTAAGTCAAAACAGCGAAGTTCAATATGCCTACCTCATGGATCATCGCGGTTGTATCCTCTACCATTCTGATCCAGCAAAAACAGGAAGTATGTTACCGGATGGAGTCCCCAGTCCGAACAAGGATATCATCCAGGCTTCTCAACCGATTGAGGTTGAAAGCATTCAGGTCGGAACTGCAGTTGTCGGCTTGGGAGTCAAACACATTGACCAAGCTATGCTAGAAACCGCAACAGGCCTGATTCTCCCTCTTGCTCTGGGTGCAGGATTAGGGATTTTAGGGGTTTTTCTGCTTGCCGGCATCCACGTTAACCGCATCAAAAGATTGGAAGAGGCTGTCCAGGCCTTAGGATCTGGAGATCTGCTTGTCCGAGTTGAAAATAATAGTCTTGATGAAGTCGGCAGACTCACACGGCACTTTAACAAAATGGTCGACCAACTCCACTCGGCCCGTCAACAAAATCAGCGAAACTTCAAAGAGACTGTAAGTGCCCTGGCTGAAGCCGTAGAAGCGAAAGACGCCTACACGCGAGGTCATTGTGACCGGGTTGCACAAATTTCCGTGGCGATCGGCAACCACCTCGAAATGGATAAAAAACAGTGCGAAGAGCTGGAACTTGCGGCAATCCTTCACGATGTGGGAAAAATCGGGGTAAAGGTAGGTATTTTATGTAAAGCAGGCCCTCTGACGGATAAAGAGTTCAAGGAGATACAGTGTCATCCTGAAATGGGTGCCAAGATTCTAAGTCCACTCTCAAATTATCAGGAGATTGCCCTGTTTGTCCGGCACCATCACGAAAATTACGATGGCTCAGGCTATCCGGATGGGCTCAAAGAAGATGAGATCCCCCTAGCTGCACGGATTATCAATTTGGTTGATGCTTTTGATGCGATGACTTCAAACCGCCCATATCGAAAAGCGTTGTCAAGAGAGGAAGCACTCTCAAGAATCAAAAAAGAGTGCGGCAAACAGTTTGATCCTGGCCCTGTAGATATTTTATTAAAACTCGAAAAAGATGGACAAATTGATGCTATTTTAAGGGAGGTAGAGCAATCAAAGATGCAATAGCAGTAACCATTATAGGGCTTTTTCTTTTGAGTATGACATCGGGATGTGCTCTTACCAAACCTGAAACAGTACTTGATGCAAAATATACAGTTCCAAATTCAAAAACCAAAACCGAAACCAAAACCGAAACTGAAACCGAGAATAATCCTCAATACACTGAAATTCTAAAATTTTCTCAAACAGGCGAACATAAAAAAGCCGTTGATCTCGCCGACAAACTCATCAAGAGCGGTTTAAAATGTCCAGAAAAGGTTTCGGAAACAATCCAGCTTTCACGATTTAAGCTTAACCAGGCCGATGCCTATGTATTTGAGGCCTTAAAATACAAGAAAGAGGGAAAACTTCTTGAGGCCCAGACTACTCTCCAGAAGTCCCTCGACATTTACCCTAAATACTATTGGGCCCGAAATTTACTCAAAAAAGTTGAGCGCTCCATCAATGCACAAATAAGCGGTTTAAAAGAGGAAGCTCGCAGTCTGGAATCAAATGGAAATCTGGATGAGGCTCTTTCATTGGTGCAGGATGCAATAGTTCTCTCCCCTGACAACAATGATCTCAAACTGGAAGCGGCAAGAATACAAAATGCTATGCATATCTTACTACATGAGGAGATGGAGCAAAAACACTTTGCAAAAATGCTGATGCATATGGATTCCGGCCTTTCCGAAAAGATCAAGCAACTTTTGCAAGACGAAGCTGCGGCAAAACTCTTTGGCAAAGATGGTGCAGAACATTTACAGGCGATACGAACTCAACGCCAGGATATTATCAGCAATGGTCTTTTGGCGGCCAAAAAGGCCGAGCAGAAAAATGATCTGGAGAGTGCGGCCTGCCATACAATGTACGTTTTGGAGCTGTCTTCACCCGGAGAACCTTTGACCACAGACATTGTTAAGTTTACCCGACTTTTAGGATTGAAGCTCTTCTCCGCTGGCAACTTCTCCAAGGCCCGGGATTTGTGGAAAGGGGCTCTGCGCTTGGCACCGGATAACTGCAAGCTCCAAAAGTACTTGGCAGAGGTCGAAGAGAGCCTTGATAACTTAAAGAAAATCCAGCCTGCTTCTCCTCGCTGAAGTCACACGGAAACAAGCCACTAACACCGGGATCTCTCCCAAGAGCCTATCAATCGACGACCATCCCAGGTATGCGCCTGGACCGTCACCTGTGATCCAATCTGCAAACAAGTATCAACTGCTTGTTTGGTCACCAGTACCGGCAGATAGTTACGACTATGGCCAAACCAACCTTCCCCATAACGTTTATCTTCGACCTTTTTTTCGAGCAATACTTTAAGATTACAGCCCAGATTTTTTTCAGCAAAAGCCTCCCGCTTACTTTGGCCCAAAGCCCCCAACTCTGCGGCCCGCGCCTTTTTTTCGCTTGCCGGAATCCGATCCGGCCATGAGGCGGCCACCGTGCCCCGACGAGGGGAATAGGGAAAGACGTGAAGATAACCAAGTTCAACCGTTTTGACCAGATCCAGAGTTTCTTGAAACGACTTTTCATCTTCGGCCGGAAACCCGACAATCAGGTCAGTACCGATATTCAAATGTCCGGCACCTGCGGCAAGCAAAGTAAAGATATTTTCAATATCGTGACGCCGATAAGGGCGTCCCATAGCCCCCAGAACCCGGTCACTGGCCGACTGCAACGAGAGATGCAGATGTTCACAGACCGAAGCTTGCGGATCGAGCAATAGTGAAATGATCTCCGGGGTTATCTCATGCGGCTGTAGGGAGCCAAGCCGCAGACGCAGTTCAGGAAATTCAGCAACCAGCTGCAGAAGCAGCGAAGTCAGGCTGAAACCACCCCCTAAATCTTCCCCATAACGACCGATATGAATGCCGGTCAAAACCACCTCGTGAAATCCTGCGTCAACCAATTCGCAACATTCGGCCAACACTGTTTCTGGCAGCAAACTGCGACAACGACCCCGCAGATAAGGAATAATACAGTAACGACAGAAAGAGTTGCAACCATCCTGAATCTTGACTACAGCCCGACTCCGGCCTCGGTCTAAATCGGCCCGCAAAAGATCAACCGCAAGCTCACCATAAATGCCGATTTGCTCAGCTAAGTCAACGGCCTCTCCTTCGAGTTGCCCGGTTAATCTGGAGACCAGATCTTTTTTCCCGGCATTGCCGAAAACCGCCCCTAGTTTTTCAACTTCTACAGCCTTTTGAGGCTCAGCCACCACCGCACAGCCCGCCAGAGCTACCTGAGCCTCGGGATAACGTTTAAGGGCTCTTCTCGCGGTTTGCAAACTCTGCCGTCCCGCTTCTGCGGTAACCGCACAACTATTAATAACCACCGCCTCACAGGGCCCTTTTTTAACAACCTGCCAACCCTGCCGACGAAACTCGGCAGCCAACCCCTGACTCTCATAATGATTCACCTTACAACCTAGGGTTTCGATCTTGACACGTTGTAATTTTTTTTTCTGCATTTACAACTCCAGCCCGGCGCCATGCCTTTTTAACCACATAGGAAAGCTTTCGCTCACGCTAATCGGGCATCACCTTTTATTCACTTTGTTCCCAAAAGCATCTGAATGACAAAGAGCCCGGCTATATTGCCGGACTCTTTGTAGAGTACCATAAAATATTTCAATCTGGGAAGGTCAATCTCCATTGAATTCTGCCGTTGAAAAAATTTAATGGAGAAATAACCTTCAAAATCAATTCATCGGCAATTCTAACTTAATCAGTTAATAGTGTAGCATTGATACCGGCAAACCAGCTGCCGCCGCTCTTCACATTGTTATAAAGCGCAAAAGCAGATATTCCTGAAGTTGCATGAAGATATATTTTACCGGTTAGAGCTTGAGACCCAAAAAGATCACTTAACAGAAAACAACCGCTGCCTTTAGCCGCAAGTGTTAAGTTTCTCAGAGCCACTATTAGCCCTTGATCGTTAACATTTATTACATTTACATTAACGCTGCTGGTCTGTGGGTTACAGATCATAAGAGTCGTATCCCAATCATCATCCTGAGCAATATGGGGGATAACAAGATTTTGTTCGAGATTGTCAACAAAAGGAATATCAGCCATATACAGGCCACGACCTAGAAAGACAAGGCCGGACAAAGGTTGATCTGATCTAACATGCAACCATCCGGAACTTAAATCATCTACTACTAAAGTTGTTTTGCCACTGGCTGGAAGATTTTTATAAATCTGTCTTAAAAGGTCTCCATTCATACCACGAACTACAACCTCTATAGAAGCCTCATGATCATAACTAGCATTACTTAAGGCAACACCAGTCCAGTCAACTTCTGAAGAAGAGTAATATGGTGAAAAATATTCATAGCTATAAGTTCCAGGTGCAGCTTCCTGTGACACCTTAAATGTATCACTTAAAATACCGCCTATCGTCACTGTTCCAGTTCGGGCAGAACCAGTATTTGCCCAAACACCCATGTATTGTATCCGGCGTAAACTTTGCCATTGGTTGGGTAAATAACGAGCAGGCTCATTGACGGCAATGGAGCGTAGCGGAACAACCGATCAGTACAGCGCTTTGTTGAGCGGTTTCATTAACTCTACTGCACATTCCTTACAAAGCAACCGTCGCCTATTCGAGCACAAGTTCAGAGCTCTCGGTGAGCATCCGATGAGAACAATGTCGATATAATCTGCTTCCGCATTACTTTCTGTGCTCGAGCCATCAAAAGCAACGTCCGATCCATATTCAATGTAGTGAAATTCTCAAAGCACACCATGGTCATATTTTTGCTTCGTTGAGATGGTTCATTTCTACAGCCCTTCTCTAGCTCGAATCTCAATAGCAGTTGCTATTCGAGTACGTACCTCGTTATAAATGGGTATATCAATGCCCTCCGCTACTTCGAGTGATACTGCCAATCCATAAGTAGTCGGCTCTTCCATTCGACGTGCGTCCTTTCGACAGTTGACTTTAATTGTCAAAGTATCACCGTCGCTGAATGGGACCGCTCTATCGTCTTCAAATACTTCATGTTGAACGGTTCCACGTCTAACTGTACGCCACTCGGCATCTTGTCTGCCGGAAGCCAAAGCAACGCCTTCGATTTCGAACCATAGGTTGGCAATTCGATATCGTTGGGTGCTTGAGGCGACTTGCGACAAATACGCCAATGTCACGGTTAGTCTACGCCTGTCACGTCGAGCGGCCAATGACGGCGGAAGTGGCAGACTAAACACATGGGCCTCTCCATCATTGAGTTGCCCAAACCCGAGTATTGATGTCCGTTGTTCCGTACAATCTAAAACCCTCGAATAATCTGGAACCCCATACCCAAGCCATCTGCTTATCCAATTGCGGATTTGGCGACCATTGTCAGCAGTTTGCAGTATTTGTTGAAGGCGTTCCCCAATATCATCCCACGAACATCCATGTACAATCATCGCCTTGAGCAAGGGGGCAATATACGTGGTGAATTCAATGTCAGGCGCTTGCTCATTGAATATATCCAACAACGAGTCGTGACAAATAGACAACGCTCGACTTATAAGCGCAGCCGAATTGCTGGTTCCGCAACAATACGCAGTCTTGTTTAAGTCGCCAGGATGGCTACTCGGTGACGCAACTTCGTTGCCCGGCGCTATTCGAAGATGGCGGGATTTGAGAATGGCGTTGGCATTCGTGCCTATAGGTCGATTGTAAAAAACTCGGCCACCATGGCAGATTAAATCAGGTTTTACGGAGCGGCGGTATCCGCTGCCAAATGCAGACACCGGACTTGGAAGAGCATTTTCAAACAGGTTGATGGTGTCTCCGCTATGGCTCACAGTAGAATCATCACGGTGCAGCGCACCTACCGTGATGCCGTTGATGCTCTCGGCGGGAGAGAGTAGGCTCCGATGGCGTGCGTTCTCGTATAGCTTCTTGACACTGAGCTCTTCGAGATCTTGATCGCCAAGATCATTAAAGTCATCTACCGAAATCCCGGTGTCAATGTCATCAGGGTAGTTTCCCACACTGATGACAAAGAGCACCTTGTATTTTACACTCAACCAATCCAAGAGTCGTGCGAGGGGGCTCATGGCTTGCGTAAATTGACGGCTCGAGTCGCCTATCGACAGGTTGATGATTCGAATGCCAGGCGCCGCCGCATCACCCGCACCATCACCCTCGTACATGCGACGAACCGCGCGGTGAATAAGATCAACAACAAGCACATCTGCTGGGATATACTCGGGACGAGGAGACCGATGCCAATCGATGGGTTTCATGATCGGGCGAACATAGACAGGCCGAGCCAACGGGTTTTCCCCGTTGCTTAAATCACCTTGAACGACAAGCGAACTCATTGCAGTCCCATGCACACGATCGGCCACAGTGTAATACGAGGCGAAATCGTCTGGATCATCGATTACTAAACGATCTGCTAACAACCTGTGATTGGTCAAAGGAAGCCCGTCAAAAATAGCAACAACCGGATCACCGGATGGCCGTTCTTGATCCTCAGAAACTTCAAAATCCGTCAGGTCACCTTCAACCGGTGACTTGCCCGTCGCCATTTGGCCTACTGGCCTGAAGAACATGACGCTGTCGCATTTGACCAACTCTACACTCGAGTGATCCATCACCTGTTGTGCAACTTGCCTCGGCAATTCGGCCAAGATCGAGTGATAGGCAATATCGCTAAGAACACATTGGCTCAAAACTCTTCCACCAAGCACCTCAATCAATAAAGTGAGCTGAAGCTCCGCGTCTTGCCGCTTGCTTTCAGAATTGCGAAACCACAGTTCGATTTCACCTCGAACCGGCTGATCGGGAAAATGCTCCATATCCTCACGCCAAACATCCAACACACCGGTTTCAGCGAGGCGGTCTTGCACATCCCAACGCCGAATATCATTAAGGCAGAGAAACACGTCGCGAAACTTGGCAAAGCCACGATCAAAGGTCATGTTCTCATCATTTTTATAGCGATTCCACAATGAAAGCAGTTCTCGCAATGCCTGCTGATTTGTCATGACCAGATAGAGACGACCACTTAATTCTTTTTCCGGTTTTTTCTCGTCATAGAAATCCTCATCCGGTGTAATCTCCTCAACTTCAATTTCCCCCATCCATTCAAGCCCTTCAATCCGACGAACAGCATTGGCAAAATCCTCGATGTTACCGATGGTTTCAATCACCAAAACCTGTTCTGGCTCTACACCGGCAGCCGTTTTCTGTAGTTCGACTTGCCGCGCATCGAATGCCGCCTGAAGTTGAGCGAAGATGGGAGACACCCTCTCTCCTTGCCTGCCATGCGAAGGTTTATGAGTCCGTCTAAAACCTTGGGGCAAATTACCCTTTTCTGCAAGTTCGGGAGCGGGAAATAGCAATAATGGTCGAACCGGCATTAGTCTTTGCCCCCGTTTTGCTGTTTCGTTTTGGCCGAACGTGCTGACCAGGTCTTCAACGTACGATTAACAATCGATTTCATGTCTGAATCAGGTTGTTCGAGTACGTACTTGCGAAACACACTCGCCCCGAATTCCTCAGCTTCGGCAAAATTCACACCTTGGAGCTTCTTCGCTAATGTCTCTGGTGCATATCCCAGTGGCACATTGATCCTACGTTCAAACCTTGCAAACCAATCGGCCAGTCTCGCACGAGTCGGTTCGGGCAAAACCATACGAACTTGAAACCGTCGCCAGACAGCCCGGTCGAGAAGCTCTGCGTGATTGGTGGCTCCAACCACGACCACGTGGCTGGGCAGCGAGTCAATCTGTAGAAGCAAGGAACTGACGACTCGTTTTATTTCCCCGGTTTCGTGAGTGTCGCCCCGCTCCTTGCCTAACGTCTCAAACTCATCAAGGAACAGAACACATTTCCGTGTGGCGGCATATTCCATCAACCTTCGCAAACGAACGGCAGTTTCACCAAGGTAGGTGCCCACCACACCATCGTACCGAACGACAAGTAACGGTACCATCAACGATTCAGCAATGGCTTCAGCCAGAGACGTCTTACCGTTTCCTGGTGGACCGATGAGCAGTACTCGATTGCGAGGTTCCAAATTGTATGATCGAAGCAGGTCAATTCGATGGTACTCTTGAACAACTTCCCGCACTATCTCAAGTACTTCCGATGGCAATATAAGATCGTCGAGTTTCCGCTCTGGTATCACTTCTCGGACGAAATTACTGACCCGATGATCCAATATGGCGGTTCCGTTAGAAACTGGTTTCGCTACAGGAATCGAGCGCAACAGATCTTCCAGCTTCTCGGCCAACACTGTGTGTTTCTTCGCTCGCTCTTCTGCGATGATCGACTCGACAACTTTTTGGAACCGGATCTTGTCGTCAGCCATTCCAAATTTGACGAGAGCGGTTAGCAAGTCAGCTCTAGCCATTGTGAACCCCATTAAGGTTTAATCCGTCAACCAACTTCTCAACACTGAGAACACGCAATTCGTCAGCGTCCATATGACCGCGTATTTTGTCGGTCATTCCCCATAATTTGTTTTCGAAGCCAAGGTTCGCTCCGTTGTTTTTACCATTAGTCATTCATTTTCCCTTTCGTTTGTCATAGTGAGTAGAATTGGGGTCGGTGTCAAATCAACCATTATGCCTTAATAAGCCTTACCACGATGTTCAGCCAGGATCATAGAGACAATTTTCTGATTTTCATCAATTTGATAAAAGAATCGGTAAGAGCTTATTCTGTATCTCCAAGTGGGAGGATCCCAATCTCGGAGCTTTTTAATATTAGAGCCAAACGCCGGTGAGATTTTTAGTTGCTGGTAAACATATCCCCGGAGTTTCTTTTTAATTTTTCCCTGTTGTCCACCAAAAACTTGCTCAAGCGACTTCAAAAAAGTTTTAGTCTCGAATATCATATACATCAACAAACGATCCTTGATTGAGTTCTGCATCGATGGAACCCTGTTTCAGGGATTCAAGCAAAGTTGGGTTCCCAATAATCTCATCCATCTCTATCTGGTCAATAAAAATACTCTCTTCAAGCTGTTGTTGTGCCAGGTAGTTAATCAGGTTGGATATCGGCCGTTTGACAACTTTAGCGGCTTTTGCATAGAGATTATATTCTTCATCTGAAAGTCTAAGGGTCACTACTTTTGACATCTGGAAACCTCCCCGCCATCTGTTATTCATTTATATTCATATAAATTCTTTTAACATTCTAAAGCAATGAAAATATTCTTTTTAATTATTTTTTATTGCACCCAGTAAATTAAACAATTAAGCAAATTCCCTTGTGTGGGTTTTCTCATAGCACTATCTGATAGCTGGTAAGGCATCAAGCATGGTGTTGTCACTGCTATTGTTGAGCTGGAAAGCAACCAATTCACCATCACCTTCCACGGTGTAGGTAATGTAAGTGGCGCCGGCGATACTGGTGCTGAAAAATGTGGAGGCAACTTCCACTTTTTTCTCGTAAGCTTTGAGATCTATTGATTTAGTCGCAATAAGAGCGCCAGAATCATCATATGCTTTAAGTTGAACGGTTACCGAGGTTGCTCTGATATTGACCAATGCGATACCTGACCAACCATCTTCTTCAAGATTAGCCAAAACGCCGTCAGTTCCACTGATCGCAACCCCGGAGTAGCCGGCCAGACGCTGACTATCATTGCTGCCAAAAAGCTCAAAGCCGGAAATCCCAGTGGTGCTTTCAACCTTAAACCAGGCAGTTTCCGACGCTAAAGCAAGCGAACTCACAGACCCCCAGTACTTTGAAAATGGTAAAAGTGTTGCCGTCTTAAGCGGTAATGGTGAACCGTCTCCAGTAAAGGGTGAAATTGTCAAAATAGATTCCATATCAAATGGATTGTATGCCACAATCCCCGTCCACCACTGCAGGTCATCGACGACATGAGGGTAACAGATTTCAGTAGAGCTCTTATCACTTAACAATATGCCGCTTAACTGGTTAGAATTGCTGAAAAGTTCCAAACCAATGACTCCGGTCATGCCCTCTATTATCGCAGAATTGATATCTGCTTGAGGAGTGTTATCAAACAGACTTTTTATCGAAAAAGCCCGATGTTCTCCAGCACTGAGTGTTACGTTTTTCAGCACTCCATTATTGAAATATATGGACAATATTTTTTCCGATAGTGTCGTATTAAGCAAACTTATACCGGTCCACCAGTACTGATCTGAAGCAATATGAGAGATTGGTACAGCTCCTGAATTAAGCTGAGAGACCACGGGTATGGCAACCCGACAGACTCCGTTGATAAAAAATTTCATATATCCGGTAAGATTCTCGGAATCACTTTCTAGAACAATATAGCCAATACTTTGAGGGTCTCTAAATTGCGTGGCGATGTTTATTACTCGACGAGCCTGCGGAGCAAGGCTTAAAATTAGATTGTCAGAAACCGCTCGGCCGTCATTAGCGAAGGCCTTAAAAATCCCATTAACTGTCTGATTACTATTGGGATTGAGTACGCATATCTCGGTTCCCCAAACTCCATCCCCACTGACCACATGCGGGTAATAGAGTTTTGAGAGCGTAACCGGAGGATCTGGAATGCCAGGCTCCCAACCGGCAATACGGGCCATCATCCACCAAAAGGCCCGGCCTTTAAGAACGCAGTTTAAATATTGTGAATGAGCGCAGCCCCCACAACTCTCGGCCTCCACTGCCAAGGTGCTGGCCGGATTAGCAGAAAGCCATTCACGGGCCCAATTTCGATTGTTGCCATTACTGTTATAATCACAATTATCATTGGCATTAAGTTGCATATAGTTGATTGCACCATCGGGATCATAACTTTCAATGTCGGCAAAATCAAAAAGTATCTTATTGTGATCTTGGCAGTAATTGCGAATGCGCTCATTCATCTGATGCAAATTACCCACCACTCCACCGCCATCCAGATGACCGGTCATGTAGATGAAAGAAACCTGAGGATAGAGTTGTTCAAGGCGGTTCATGGCATTTAAGTATATATCGATACCGCTTGCAGTGTTATCGCTAACGCCGCCACACCATGACCACATCACCACATTCCGGTCATTGGCAGGATTATCAAGCATGGTTTCAGTTGCAGTCACCCAACTCAAGTCACCATTATGACCAAGGTCTCCGGCCCCATCATTCGCCCAGTAATCATTTATAAAAACTCCGCTTACGGCCCCCCAACCGGAACTGGTGAAATAATATCTCGAACCTTCACTACCACGAAATGCGTTTATGCCGCTGATCAACTGACTGCCATGAGATGTATGAGAATAGCCCATGCGCAGATTGTTTCTGGCTGCCTGCAACCATGCAACAGGAATTTTGCTACTATCCGTACATTGATGATCAACGATGAAAGCGTTGGCTTCACTATAACAAAGGAGAGTAATTATGATCCATAAAACCGAAGTGATTATTTTCTTCATCTCAACCTCCATATAATCACGACTCATATGATAATACCACCGCCTAACAGCTGCTCTCCATTATAAAAAGCAGCTCCTTGGCCCGGAGTTATGGCAAACTGAGGAGACTCGAATTCAATCTCGAACCGGCCATCGGAAAGCGGAGTCAGAAGAGCCGGGGCTGGTTGGTGGCGATAACGAATTTGGCACTCAATATTAAGAGGTTGAGATGGTGGTTCAATCAGCCAGTTGATTTTATCCACTTTTAGATTGCAACCATAGGCCTCATCCCGCTCACCAACCAGTAAACGGTTATGTGGATAATCAAGTTTCAGAACATAGAGGGGTTCAGGATGCGCAATCCCCATACCGCGGCGTTGGCCAATCGTGTAGTTTTGCAGACCGTTATGCTTACCCATTACACGCCCCTGACAATTGACAATCTCACCGTGACCACCCATCACTCCCCGCCGGGCCAGATACTCTTGATATTTTTCGCCGTTGAGAAAACAGAGCTCCTGGCTCTCACGATAATTATCAAGTTCATAACCCGCTGCATCTGCCAAAATCAGGGCCTCACTCTTACTCATTCCACCCAATGGAAAAAGAGTGCGCCGCAATAACAATTCCGGCACTGCAAAGAGAAAATAACTCTGATTTTTACGCTTGTCATAAGCTTTATGGTAGGAAATTTCCGGGCTGTCTGAAACTCCGGAAAGTTTTTTAAAATAGTGCCCGGTAGCCATTTTTTCAATTCCTAGACGGTCGGCCACCGCCGCCAACCGGGCAAATTTAACCCGAGCATTACAGCGAATACAGGGATTCGGGGTTTGCGCATGAGTATAGGCAAAAAGCAGATATTCAATCACTTCCTGGGCAAAAGTATCGGCTGCCGACTCAACCAGCAAATCTAACCCAAGATGCTTTGCCATCTTTGCAGCCCTCTGCAACAGAAATGAAGTATCTGCCCCACCCATATCAAGGACGACCGGAACTACTTGGTATCCTTGGCGCTGCAGTAAAATAGCGGCCGCTGCACTATCAACCCCGCCACTAAAACCTAAGACTACTCTCTGATTTTTGCTCATTAATCTTACTGTGTTGTCAAAATATTTGTGCCGCTAACGGCGAACTCTGTGTATGCCATATACATTTTACAATAGACCACAAAAAAAGGGAACCGATTTAAAATCAGTCCCCTCTCAAAAAATCTTAAAATCTCTACATTAAACTGGACGCAAGTCATGGGTTTGTGCTATGCAATTCCCATTAAATCTATCTATTATTGAACGAATCGGGACAAAATTATGTTATTGGGAATAGATGTTGGCGGCACCCATACGGATGCAGTTATTATTGATCATAAAGGGGTCGTAGCAACCGCTAAAGTCGAGACTGACCATAATGATTTGATCGGCTCTCTGGATGCGGTTTTAGAAAGAATCTTAAGCTCCCACCTAACTCGACCCATCAGCAAGATTAATCTGAGTACGACCCTGACGACCAATGCCATTGTTGAAAACGAGCTTGAGGAGGTCGGAGTTCTCGCCGTCTCCGGCCCGGGCCTGGCGCCTTACTATTTCAGTAGTGACCTCGGCCATAACTTTTACCTTCTCGCAGGCTCAATCGACCATCGCGGCACCCTACAACTTAAATTAGATGAATTTTCCGCAAACAACGCGGTTGCCGACTGCCAAAAAAAGCAACTCAAAGTTTTTGCGGTTGTCAGTAAATTCTCAATTCGCAACCCCGAGATTGAACAGACCCTAGCCGACCTCGTCACCACACAGGCCGACTTTATCGCCATCGGCCATCGCCTTTCCGGCCGCCTCAATTTTCCCAGACGTCTGGCAACCGCTTACTACAATGCCGCAGTTTGGCGGCATTTCAACACTTTTGCCGACGCGATCACGCAAAGCCTCAAAAAGCATAACCTGAACGCACCTGTAAATATTTTAAAAGCCGACGGCGGCACCATCGACTTCAAAAATTCCCGCAACAACCCGATCCAGACCATTCTTTCGGGGCCGGCGGCCAGCGTCATGGGGATTATCGCTTTGAGTTCAATCACAGAAGATGCCATCATTCTTGATATCGGCGGCACCACCACGGACATCGCCATTTTTGCTAATGGCGCTCCCCTGCTTGAAAAAGAGGGGGTTAGTTTTGGCGGGCGGGCAACTTCAGTACGGGCGATCGACACGCATTCCATCGGCATTGGCGGCGATTCGGCAATTACTATTGGCAAGAACGCTAAAATAATGGTCGGACCCAAACGTTTAGGCCCGCCGCTGGCTCTGGGCGGTTCACAAGCAACTTTGATTGATGCCTGTAATGTTAAAAAATTATGCGATCTTGGCAATAGTAAAAAATCATTTGCCGGCCTCCAAATCCTTGCCGAAAAAAACCAGATGAAGGTTGTCGAATTAGCCGACAGGGTTCTTGAACTGACTATGAAAACTATTCATAAAGAAACCAACAAACTTTTGGAAGCGATCAATCAAAGACCTGTCTATACGGTCGAAGAGGTTGTTCATGGTCAAAAAATCGACCCGCAAAAAATCTATATTATGGGCGGGCCCGCAGCAATTTTAGCTCAGAACCTGGGACAGGTCTTCAACCTTAAGACTGAAGTCCCGGAAAATTTTGCGGTTGCCAATGCCATCGGGGCAGCTTTGACCCGAACGACTATGGAGATTGAACTCTTTGCCGATACCGGTAAAAAAGTCATGCTTATTCCTAATCTCGACATAAAACAGGAAGTCAGCAGCTCTTATTCATTGAACCAGGCTAAAGAGGATGGCGTCAACGCACTGACCCAGCACCTTAAAGAAAACGGGCATCCCGAAATCCTGAATAGAGACGTTTCCGTGGTAGAGGCCGAGGCCTTTAACATGGTCGACGATTACGCGGTCGGCAGTAAAACTATCCGCGTAAGCTGCCAAATCAGACCCGGTCTTGAAACAAACTATCTTCAAGGAATTAAATAATATGAAAACCTCTACCCATCTTGGCGTCATCTTTTTCCCGGCTTATGACTGGGCCATCAGTCCGACCCACCCGGAACGTGAAGAACGTCTTCTCTATACTCAGGATCAACTTCGAGAAGAGGGGGTTTTTGATCTTCCAAATATCACTGAATATAAACCCGAAATTGCCACCTATGCCGATATCGAAAGAACTCACTTCTGTTTTCCCGGCCCCCAGGAGGTCAGTACCGAATCCCACTTGGTTGCCGCCGGCGGAGCCATTAAAGCAGCCCGCCTGGTCATGGAAAAACAGGTCGACAAAGCCTTTGCCTTAGTTCGCCCTCCCGGCCACCACGCCATGAAGGTGGTTCACGGCAATCGGGGGTTTTGTAATATCAACAATGAAGCTATCTTGATAGAATTTATTCGTGAGAACTACGGCAATAAAAAAATCGCCATCGTTGACACCGACTGCCACCACGGCGACGGCACCCAGGATATCTATTGGCACGATCCCAATATTCTCTTTATATCCCTGCACCAGGATGGCCGCACCCTCTATCCTGGCACCGGTTTCAGTGATGAACTTGGCGGCCCGACAGCCCGAGGTCGAACTATCAATATCCCCCTGCCCCCCAACACCTCAGATGAAGGTTTTCTTCATGTCATAGATAATCTGGTGCAGCCGATTCTTGATGATTTTAAACCTGATCTGATCATTAACTCGGCGGGCCAGGACAACCATTATGGCGACCCCATCACTAATATGAACTTTTCGGCCCAGGGCTACGCCCGCCTCAATGAAAAACTCAACCCGGATATTGCCGTTTTAGAGGGGGGCTACTCAATTCAGGGAGCTCTGCCCTATGTCAACCTCGGGATTGTGCTGGCGATGGCCGGTCTTGACTACAGTCAGGTACGTGAACCGGACTATGATCCTGAAAGCCTGCGCCAAAGCCCTCAAATCACCGAGTACATCAAAAAACTTTGCGCGCAAACCATGCAGAACTATCTTAAACCTCCCCCTTTAAATGTCAAACCAAACCAATACGACACCCGTTCCAAAGCGGTCTATTACGATACCGACGGTATCAGCGACCAGCAACTTGAACAGATAATGGTCTGCACAAGTTGCTCCGGAGTGCGCCATCTGACTTCCAAAACACAACGCAACTCATCCTGCATGGGTATTGAAATCCCGATCGATGCCTGCCAACGCTGCCGCAATGAAGGTTATCGACTACTCAAAGAAGGACGTCTAAATTTTAAAGGAAAAACCATAAAATTTATCAACCGCAGAGAACAGGAATACCTGACTGTAAACGAATTTGAATTAACCCCCATGGGCCGTTATTACTTTTAACACAGGAAAAAATGAAAATTCTGATTGCTGAAGATGAGAGGGTGTCACGACGCCTTTTGGAAAGTCGCCTGAAAAAGTGGGGCTATGAAGTTACCTCTGCCGAAAATGGCAAAGAGGCTTGGGAACTTTTCCAGAAAGAGCATTTTCCGATGGTCATCAGCGACTGGATGATGCCGGAGATGGATGGCCTTGAGCTCTTACGGCGCATCCGCTCAAGTGAACGACCCGGCTATGTCTACACCATATTATTGACAGCCCGCACCGAAAAAGAGGATATCCTGGCGGGCATGGATTCGGGAGCTGACGATTTTATCACAAAACCCTTTGACAAAGACGAACTTCTGGCCCGACTCAAGGTTGGCCTTCGCATAACCGACCTTGAACGAGATCTAGCCCAACGCAACCAGGAACTGGAAAAAATCAACGAACGTATGCGCCGGGATCTTGAAGCGGCCGCCAAAATCCAGCAATCTCTGCTGCCCACTAAATTACCGGAATGCGAAACCGTTAATTTTGCCTGGAAGTATGTCCCTTGCGACGAACTTGCCGGTGACACTTTAAATCTGTTTCATCTAGATGAGGATCATATTGGCCTCTATCTGCTTGATGTCAGTGGTCATGGGGTACCCGCGGCCCTGCTCTCAGTCAACCTCTCCCGGATTATCAATCCCAACCCGGGACAATCTGATCTCTTGAAAGAACAGATCCCCGGCACCCAGAGATACCATCTTGTCCGCCCCGAAGAGGTTGCCGACCGCCTCAATCAACGCTTCCCCTTAGACAGCAGCACAGAACAGTACTTCACCATCCAATACGGCCAATTAAATGTTAAATCGGGAACATTGACCTTCATTTCGGCAGGTCACCCGCCGATGATCCATGTCAAAGTCGATGGCAGCAGCCAGGCGATTCAGGTGCGCAGCATGCCGATCGGCTTTATGGTTGGCGTCGGCAAAGTCTACAAAGAACAGACCCTCGATTTACAACCGGGAGACCGACTCTATTTCTATTCGGACGGTATTATCGAAGCGATGGACCCAAAGAGAGAACAATACGGGGTTGAGCGCCTAACCGAAAAACTTAACAACTCGAGATCTTTCTCTCTCAATGAAAGTCTCGAGATAATCACTAAAGAGGTTGACCTCTGGACTGTAGGATTAGGCTGTGGCGATGATGTTTCTATACTGGCCCTCGAGATCAAACCTTGATGGCGGCGTAAAAATAAATTGAAATCAAATAATAACTGAGTTCAATAAATATCAAGGCCATCGTAAAATATCTTTTACGATGGCCTTTTTGTGATATAATAGTCTAAGTTCTTGACAAGCGATGGACAATCATAATATCCTGTAATCTGATTTTTCAATATAATTGATTCTTACAATACTTCAACCAGGAGAAAATCATGGTTCGTACCGAAATAACCCTTTTTCTTAAAAATGTTCCCGGCGAGTTGGCCAAACTCACTTTAATGTTTTCAGAGAACAATATCAACATCGATGCCATCACTATCCAAGATGCCACCAGCTACGTCGAGGAACTTTTCAAAGCACGTGGCAAAGCTCTAAAACGCCATGCTACAGCTGCAAGTTACAGCATGATCCAGAAAGAGTCAGCGCAATTTGCTCTGGTTCGTCTATTGACAAACGATACCGATAAAACCTTAGATCTGCTTGCTAATGCTGACTACCTCTACGAAATCACCCCGGTCATGGCCATCGAACTTGACAACGAACCCGGCACCCTGGCAGCCACGGCCAAAAAGATCGGCGATGCTGGCATCAACATCAGTTATGTCTATGGTTCGGTATCACCATCCGAAGGTAAAACCCTCTTCATCTTCTGCCCCGAAGACATTGACCTTGCCTCTAAAAGTTTTAAAAAAGAGAACTAAAAAAACAATGTAACTATTCAGTCTTCGCATAAAGCTACTAAAAAAGGCGTCGAATTTTGCTTCGCCCACTTCGAGGGGGACACACCCCAAGAGTACTTCCTCGCTTCGCTCACAGCGCGGCTCAGCCCACCACGGGCTCTTGTGCCCTTTAGGGTGAAAGCCCGGTCTGGAGGCTGCGCCCGAACGAAGTGAGGAAGTGCCCTTGGGGTATCCCCGCATCGAGGCAGTCTGAAGCCCAACTTTACGGTAGGTTGGCTGAATAGTTACAAATTTTAACCCTTTAGTATCCTGAACCAACAGCGAGACGGTTTTTTTGTGCCTTTTGTCTATATCAGGCTCAAAATACAACCTCTGAAAGATCCTCTTCGACATGAGTCTCATCAAACTGCTGCCGTAACTCTTCCCGGGCCATCCACTGACCCCTGGCGACCACAATAATCTCCAGAGTGCCATCGGCTTTTTTATGATATAGAGCACCTTGAGGATGGTAGAATTTTCGAGCGCCACGCCCCCGTACTGAAGGAGTTGGTGCCATCCCGAAAAGCTCTTCACCAAGAGCAGGCAAACGGTTAATCTGTAATTTAAAACGCACCGTATAGCCATATAGGTCTTCGGCCAGAATCCCACTCCAGCCACAAAGTTCATCCAAAAGAGCCGCTAAGACACCGGGATGCAAAATTCCCCGAGTCTGTTGAAACGAATCAATCAGTTGCGAATCGGCTACGCCGCCAAAACGCACAATCACAGCCGATTGTTCACCAGAGATCTCCATCTTTCTAAAAAAGCGGCGTTGCAAACCCGGTTTTTGCCTTTTCAAACCACAGACAAAACAATTTTCGTAAACGTCCAAAGCCTGATGCCGGGCCCGGTTTTCCATTAGTATTTCCGGGTCTAAAAGAGGATAGTCAACCCCTGCGGCTTCCGTGCCCATTTTGACTTCAGCACTCAGATATATTTTATCACTCCCCTGGCGCCGCATCGATAAAAGCAGGCTGTTTTCGTCTTTAACAAGCGCCTTTAAATTCATCTCATTGCCAATAATAACGCTGTCAGCAAAACGCCAGTCAATTTCTAAGGGGTAGACCAGGTTCACACCTTTTTGCCGTAACCAGCAATGATCTGCCAAATCGAGAAGAGCCGTCATGGCAACGCCGCCATGAGGGATGCCCTGCCACCCTTCATGGTCGAAACCAAAAACCATCTTCGCCTCGACCCCCAACTGACAATCATCTATATCTGATAAACAAAATCCATCTTGACAGACAAAACAATTTTCATGACCACTCACCGACATCGATCGCTCCCTGATTAATTGATATAATTACAAGAAATAGTTCGGTAAAAGACCTTGACAGCTCATCTTTTTTAACATACTATCCAATCAAATCAAACTTAATAAGATTAGTATTTTAAAAAATCTAAATACTTGCAGGAGGCGAAAATGCTTTTTCAACAATTTAAAGTCGAAGGACTCGGCTGTCTATCATACTTGATCGGTTGCCCGCAAGATGGTCGTGCCGTTGTGGTTGACCCAAAACGTGATATTGACGACTATCTGAAAGCCGCCCAGATCAACAAGTTAAAAATCACGGCTATCATCGAGACCCATGTCCATGCTGACCATATATCAGGTGCGGCCGAACTTAGTCACCAAACCGGTGCAGCGATCCATATCGGGGCAGGTTCTCCGGTTAACTATGACCATCTGCCTCTAAATGACGGCGATGAAATGACTCTCGGTAATGCCAAAATCAGGGTTGTCACAACTCCGGGACATACCCCAAATTCAATATCTTTAGCGATCTCAGATCTGGCACGCGGCGATATTGTCGAAATGCTCTTAACTGGCGACCTGCTCTTTGTCGGCAGTATCGGCCGCCCCGATCTGGCCGGTGGAGAACTTTTGGAAGAACAAGTCAGAAATGCCTATCACAGTCTCCGGGTAAAACTGGATGAGTTTCCTGATTATGTCGAAATCTACCCTGCCCACGGAGCTGGTTCCCTCTGTGGTGCTGGAATCAGTGCAAAGCCTTCGTCAACCTTAGGCTTTGAAAGGCGTACCAACCCTTTCATGGAGCTCAACTTTGAAGATTTCAGAACCCAGCTCAGCCAGAACACTCCCCATCGCCCCATAAATTTCACCCATATCATCGACACCAACCTTAAAGGGCAGCCCCTCACAAAAGACCTGCCCAAAATCAGTGACTACAAACCTTTGACCTGCAAAAATTTTCTGGCTGAAGACCCGGAAAACCATATACTCATTGACTTAAGGGAGGCAACTGCCTTCGGCGGAGCCCATATTCCCGGCAGTTTTAATATCGGCATGTCACCCAACTCCGCCACTTGGATAGGGAATGTAGTCAAACCGGAGAGTGAGCTTCTACTTCTGGCCAACAACCATGAAGATATAGAGAACGCCACAACCATGTTCCGCCGCGTTGGTTACGACAACATTAACGGCTATATTATCGGCTTAAGCGGCTGGATTCTGGCCGCCGAAGAGACCGGTTTTCTACCCCAGATAACGGTTCACTCTCTGCACCATGTCCTCGATAAATACAGCAACCACATGGTTCTCGATGTCCGTAATGAATCAGAGTGGCTTAGTGGTCATATTGAGAATGCCGAGCACCTGCCCCTGCCGGAACTAATTAACCAGGACTTCAATCGCGACCAGGAACAACACATCAGTGTTATCTGCATGTCCGGTTATCGTTCTAATATTGCGGCTTCAATCCTTAAGCAGCGGGGCTATAAAAATGTCTACAGCGTCATCGGCGGCATGAGCACCTGGAAAGCCGCGGGCTATAAACTTGAATAGTTCTAATTCGGAACAGCCGTTACTAAACAATCTATCCAAATAGTTCCGACATTAATTTTTAGCCACGAACATACACAAAAAAAATTCGTGATTTTTCGTGCCCTTTTGTGGTTAAAATACTACCCCTGCCAGACCGGCAGATGTTCTTTGTTGATTGTGGCCAAGATCGGTAGAGAGGTATCCTTTTGCGAAAGGATAACCTCTTGACCGGGCCACTCTATCCCGATTTCAGGATCATTCCAGAGCAACCCGTACTCATCTCCATGGGAATAGAGGTCAGTGCATTTGTAATAGACTTCCGCAGTCTCGCTCAACACCATAAAACCATGGGCCAGACCGGGAGGCACAAAAAGTTGGTGCCGGTTACTCTCAGAAAGATCATAACCGATCCAGCAGCCAAAACTCGGTGAACCTCGCCGGATATCAACGGCAACATCAAAAATCTCCCCCTTCAAGACAAAGACCAATTTCCCTTGCGGCTGTTTAAGCTGATAGTGAAGACCGCGCACCGTCCCCCTTTCAGAAAAGGACATATTGTCCTGAACAAAACTGTAAGGCACCCCTCCATCAGCGTACTTACCTTGGTTAAAGGTCTCCATAAAAAAACCACGCCTGTCACGAAAGATATCAGGCTTGATCAAACAGGCTCCACCTATGTCAGTACTCAAAAAATCCATCAAAAAACTCCAAAAAAATGGATTATATTAACAAAACTAGAAATCATCTCATTACAAGCGTTTACAAAAAAACACTATGTAGCATAATGACTACACCTATATAGCCATTATGCTACATAGTGTTTTTCCGCTCTTAACTTTTTACAAACTTAACATTCCAGACCATGACGCTTCATTTTTTTATAGAGAAGTGTACGATGGATGCCGAGCTGCCGAGCTGCTTTACTTTTATTTCCCTGGGCCAGTTCCAAGGCCTGACGAATTGTATTTAGCTCGGTAGATGCCAAAATCTGAGCCAAACTCTGAGTCGAACTGAGACTTGCTGTAACCCCCTGCTGCTGCCTTATATAAAAAGGAATATCAGCCAGCGAAATAACATCATGTTCAATGCTAGCAAGAATCTGGCCCAAGACATTGCTCATCTCTCGCACATTACCAGGCCAATCATAAAGAAGTAAAGCGTTGGCCGCCTCAGAGCTAAAAGTAATCTCAGGTCTAAATAGATCTTGAATCATTTCCTGCAAAAGAGCACGGGCTAAAAAAATAATATCTTCACGCCGCTCCCGCAATGGTGGGATGACAAGAGGAATACCTTTGATTCGATAATAGAGATCAGCCCGAAATGAACCATTTTTCACTTTTTCAATCAAACGATGATTAGTCGCAGCAATAAGCCGAAAATCTGAACGAACCGGCGAGATACCTCCAACCCGCTCAAACTCTTTCTCTTCAAGAACCCGCAACAATTTGGGCTGCATTTCAAGCGGCATATCACCAATTTCATCAAGAAAAATAGAACCTTGATTAGCCAGTTCAAATTTACCTGGCTTACCGGAAGTAAGCGCCCCGGTAAAAGCCCCTTTTTCATAACCAAAAAGCTCAGCTTCAAGTAATTCTCGAGGGATAGAAGCACAGTTAATCCGAACAAAAGGGTGAATCCGTCGATTACTGGCATGGTGAATAGCTTGAGCAAACATCTCTTTACCAGTTCCCGACTCCCCAGTAATCAGAACTGATAAAGATGTTGCAGACGCCTTCAAAGCCTCCCTTTTTAATTGTCCCATTACTAAACTTTCAGCAATAATACTATCAAAGGTATAACGGGTCGAACGTAACGATAAAATCTCCTCTTCGTAAAGCTTTACTTTGCTTTCAAGTAGAGAAAGACCTCCTGCCAATTTCTTCACATCACCAACATCTTTGAATATCACCTGACCGTAAACAGCAACAACCTTACCATCTTTTTTAATCGGAATACGATGGACCACCATATCCTGATTTTTCAAATGATGGGCATTATTAATCTCAATTATGCCCGTTTTGGCAACTATATGCATCCGGGTATTCTCGATAACATCAGTAGTATGTTTACCGATTTGAGCTGCAGGATCAATGCCTAAAAACCTACCGTAAAGTTTATTGAAAAAAATTATATATCCATCAGCATCGGTCACAATAACACCATTATGAATATTATCAATAATCAGGTGACAAAGTTCCAAAGATGAAAGAAGCTCTGCTCTTGAGAGTTTTATTGACACTGCTCCCCCACTTTTCCAAAATAACTTAAAAGCCCTAAAATCACATCGGTGTTCAAGGAAAAAAGATTGAAAAACAAGAAACAAACCTCATTCTTTAGACCCAACAACAAAAAATCCAAAAGCACATAAAACCACAGTGTATAAGATATGCTACACATTCATACTAGAATGATTTAATTACGTCAATCTAATAACCAATGATGGTTCAGTCATAAATACTGATTACAAGTTTAAATTACTGTTTTATAAGAACAATCATCCATTTCAAAAACTTCGACACAACCACTCTTAACAACTGGTCTGTTTTTTGCTGACTAAAATAATCAGACTCACACCGACAACCTACTATAGCTGTAACTATATAAAGTATACCTTATTACAAACACATTGATAATAAGTGAAAAAAACATGCCACTCATCCACCCCACAACAGTCAATACAGTCTCAAACAGATGGAAACGCGGCCCCCCACCGGACAAAACTAAAATCTAATAAAACAGGTGAACCCATAAAATCATTTCCAGCTAACAATCCTAACAAAGGAAACCAAATCATGCTCAGTAACAGAACAGCGATCATCACAGGAGCAGGCAGCGGTATCGGCAAAGCGATTGCAACCCACCTTGCTAAAAATGGAGCCCGGGTTGTGGTCGCGGACCTCAACCAAGCTACGGCGCAAACAAGTGCCGACGAAATCAAAGAGCAAAATGGTAAAGCTTTGGCGGTTGCTTGTGATGTCGCCAATGAACAAAGTGTCAACGAGATGGTCAAGCAAGCGGTCGCAAGCTTCGATTCAGTTGATATTCTAGTCAATAACGCCGGCCTCCAATTCATTAGCAAAGTTGAAGAATTTCCGCTCGAAAAATGGAATCAGTTGATTTCGGTCATGTTGACTGGCACCTTCCTCTGCACTAAAGCCTGTGTCCCCCACATGAAAAAAGGCAACTGGGGACGTATCATCAATATATCTTCAGCCCATGGCAAAACTCCATCACCATGGAAATGTGCTTATGTTTCAGCAAAGCATGGAATTATTGGTTTTACCAAAGTCATGGCTTGCGAACTGGCTGAATGGAACATCACTGCCAACTCCATCTGTCCCGGCTATGTCCTTACTCCTCTGGTCGAAAAACAGATCATAGACCTCGCCAAACAGCACGGCATCAGCGAAGAACAAGTTCCAGAGCAGGTACTTTTAAAAAATCAGCCTTTAAAAAAGCTGGTTACAACCGAAGACCTAGCTGCCATGGCTCTATATCTCGCCGGGCCGTCAGCCCAATGTATTACCGGTCAAGCTTTAAGTATTGATGGCGGCTGGACCTTTTCGTAAAAATTAATTCTAGTTTCAACAATGTTTGAAGAATTAGCTTCAAGCATTTTTTTCAAACCAATCTTCAAAGGGAGAGAAAAAATGAAGAAAAGTTTAAGTCTATTGGTCGCTATTGCTTTTACCCTGTCGCTGTTTGCTATGTCGACTGGCGCCGAAGCCGCAAAGCGCGAAAAATTCGGCACCGACACCAGACATAAAATTGTCAAACGTTTAAAAGTTGAAACCTCCAGTGAAAAACCAATTAAGTGGAAGATGGTCATGCCTTGGTCAAAAGGACTACTCTTTTTTGATTACGCTCAGCATTTTTCCGACTCTGTAAGACTTGCATCCGGCGGCCGTCTTTTAATAAAATGTTTCTCCGCCGGAGAACTGGTTCCTGCGATGCAGAGTTTTGATGCAGTGAGTAAGGGTTCAGCTCAATGCATGCATGATTGGCCCGGCTACTGGAAGGGTAAAAATGAGGCTTTTGTCGCTTTTGCTGCAGTCCCCATGGGCTTAGATGCCGAGCTCTACAACGTCTGGCTCTATGAACGGGGCGGGGCTGAGATGATGAACGAACTCTACGGCCGCTATAATATGGTTGCCTTACCGGGTGGTCAGTGTGGTCAGGAAATGGGCCTGCTCTCTAACAAAGCAGCCACTAAACTTAAAGATTTCAAAGGCTTAAAGGTTAGAACTGCAGGTTGGTTTATGGATATTATGACTATGATGGGGGCCTCAGCCACCCCGATACCCGGCGGTGAAGTCTATCTCGCCCTCGAACGCGGCGTTATCGATGCGGCCGAGTTCTCATCTCCCTCCCTCAACTACCCGATGGGTTTTGATGAAATCACCAAATACGTCATCGAACCCGGCGTCCATCAACCCAGCAGTCAGTTCGGCTTCGCCTTCAACACCGACGCCTGGAACAAGCTCCCTGAGGATCTCAAGTGGATTGTCAAAACCTGCGCCAAGGAAACCCAACTCTGGAGTTATAGCTGGACAACCAACCTCGACATTAAAGCGATCAAACTCTTTAAAAAGAATGTCGAATTTCTTAAAATGGACAAAGAGACCATCATCGCCTTCAAAAAGACTGCCAAAACTCATCTTGACTCTTTGAAAGCCAAATATCCCGATGTTAAAAAGGCTCTCGACTCTCAGGAAACCCTTATTGATGATTTTGCCGATTGGCGTGAAATCCGTTCCGGCATCACTCCCTGGCCTTACCAGACCTTTATTGACGGCAAAACCAATTAAACGATATTAGATTTAGAAGAAATCCGGCAACCGCATCCGGCATGAGTTTTAATGATTAACGACTCATGCCGGATGTTGATATCCTTATTTCTCAATATTCGGAGAAAAGATGAGCCACACATTAGACAGTAGGATTGGCCAGATCAACGAAAAAATCGGCCGCGTGGGTGCCCTCCTGATTTTGCCAATGGTCGCGGTTATTATCTACGAGGTTGCCATGCGCTACATATTTGCTGCACCAACCTCATGGGGGTTTGAAGTCACAACCTTCATTTACGGCGTCCACTATATTCTTGCTATAAGCTACACACAACTCCATAAAGGCCACGTTTCAATTGATATTTTTGAAGCCCGGCTACCCACTAAAAAAAGGGCTATTTTAAGCATCATTACGAGCCTGATCATATTTTTCCCGACATTTGCCTGTATGACCTTTTACTCCTGGCGCTACGCTCTCGATTCATGGAAAAACTGGGAGCGTCTATCGACCAGCTGGGCCCCTCCGATCTACCCCTTTAAAACCATAATGGCAATAGGCTTTTCCCTACTTTTAATCCAGATGATCGCCAAACTGATACAGGACTGGAACACCGTCATCAGCAAACCTGAGGAGAATCAATCATGAGTGCAGAAGTCCTCACTATCCTGATGTTCGCCACCCTGATTATAGCTATCGTCATGGGTCATCCTTTAGCCTATACCCTGGCTGCAGTTGCAGCACTTTTTGGACTTATAGACAACGGTTTTAATGTCCCCATCCTCTTTGACATGTTTGCCAATAATTCATGGGGCTTGATGCAAAACTATGTCATCGTCGCGGTACCCCTTTTTATCATGATGGCCCAGGTTCTGGATCGCTCAAAAGTATCGGAAAAACTCTTTGAATCCCTCTATATTGTCCTTGGCGGTTTAAAGGGAGGCCTGGGTTTGGCCGTAGTCGTTGTGAGCACAGTATTTGCCGCCACCACCGGAATCATAGGAGCCTCAGTCGTCGCTATGGGACTAATGGCAGGCCCCGCCCTGATCAAAAAAGGGTACCAGAAAGAGCTGACCGCCGGCATTATCTGCGCCTCTGGAACTATGGGGATTCTTATCCCCCCGAGTATCATGCTGGTTATTTATGGTGGCCTGACCGGTTATAAAGAGACCTCGGTCGGCAACCTCTTCGCTGGGGCTATTTTACCTGGCATCTTACTTGCCACCCTCTATTTTATCTACATTGTCGTTCTCTGCCATATCAACCCCAAAATCGGCCCCCCCATTAAAGAGAGTGATCGCACCCACACTGCCATGCAAAAATGGGCAATGACCTTAAAATCATTAGTCCCCCCCTTAGGTCTTATCCTGACCGTAATGGGCACCATCTTGACCGGCATTGCGACCCCGACTGAAGCCGCGGCTTTAGGTGTCGCCGGCGCCATGTTTCTAGCTCTGGCTAACCGACAACTTAATTGGCGAGTATTAAAAGAGGCGAGCATCTCAACCTATAGAACCACAGCTATGATTATGATGCTCTTTATCGGGGGTAAATTCTTCAGTACCGTCTTTCTCAGTATCGGCGGAGGTGATGTCGTCGCCGACTTTCTCTTAGGCGGCGGTCTCAACCGCTTTATGGTACTGGCAATTATGATGGCTATCGTCTTTTTCATGGGGATGTTCATCGATTGGGCGGCCATCCTTCTGGTCACCGTACCAATCTTCACGCCTATTGCTATGGAACTCGATTTCAACCCGTTATGGTTTGCGATGTTGATGTGCGTCAATCTACAAACCTCATTTTTAACCCCTCCCTTCGGCTACGCTCTCTTCTATTTCAAAGGGGTTGCACCTGAAGGGATTGAGATTGGGCATATCTATCGTGGCATAATCCCCTTTGTCGGCCTCCAGTTAATAGGCTTAGCACTCTTAATCATCTTTCCCGACATCATCACCTGGCTGCCGAGCGTGCTCTTCAACTAGGAGACTGTCAGAATATGCTCTTTTCCCCCAGCTCAGCGTAATCTTTTTTGAAAACAATCCTCGGAATACCAAGTGTATACCTATGTTTACTTTCAAACAATGCCTTGATCTGAGAATAACAACAACTTCACCACAAATTAAAATATACGAAAAATTTCTAAAGACCCACTTCCTTTGCCGGGCTAACTGCGCAAATTCATGAAACAAGGAGAATCTAATGTCAACCTGGGAAAACGTTACCATCGCACAGGCACTACGTAATGCCGCTGATATTCATGAGAACAAAATTGCCATTGCTGCCAAAAATGAAAAAATGACCTATGTCCAACTCTACCAAAAGGTCAGAAAACTGGCGGCCCAGCTACGAGAATTAGGGGTAAAAAAGGGTGATCACGTAGGAACCATTTTCGGCAACACACCGGAATGGATTTTCACTAAATACGCCCTGCATATCATCGGTGCCGTGATCATCCCGATAAACATCAACTTCCGCGCCAAAGAGGTTAAATATCTTCTCCGCCAGGGTGATATACGAACCCTGATCACGACAGATCAACTCAAACCAAATAATTACATACAACTGTTGAGTGAAGTCGACCCGGAGATCACGGCATCGAAAGATCGTAACGTCAAATCAAAAGAACTCCCCGACTTGGAGAGAATCATCTGTTTTAGTCCCACAGAACAGAAATATCCTTACGCCTATGATTTTTTCCAACTCCAGACAGCCGATCCTAAATACAGCGAACCAGAGATTGATGCAATGATAGCGGCTGGATCCCCAACCGATACCTGCAATATTCTTTTCACTTCTGGAAGTACGGCATTTCCGAAAGGTGTGATGCTTAGCCACACCAGCCTCCTTGGCATCGGCTGGCACCTGTTACCGGGAACCTTCAGGATGGAGCCCGGCAGCCGTCTCCTCTGCAACTCCCCTTTTTATCACATTGCCGGATGTGTCTATTTTCCTTTAGGAGCACTGACCGGTGGCTACCAACTCCATATCAATGAATTTGTGGCAACGGAGGTTCTGGAGATCATAGAAACCGAAAAAATTGATTTTTTCTTCGGTTTCGAAGCCCATTTCAACGCTCTTGCCAACGCCCCTGAATTCGAAAAGCACGACCTTAAATCCGTCAAAAATATTCTCCTTGCGGCGGGGCCAGAATGGTACGATAAATGTAAAAAAGTATTCCCCGGCACCCAACTTATAGCGCACCACTACGGTTTCAGTGAAGGTACCGGTGTGAGCATGATGTTTGAAGAAAGGGATCCCGAAATCAGAAAATATACCAATGGTAAACCTTGGCCCGGAATCGCTGTAAAAGTGGTCGATCCGGTTACCGGAACAGAGGTTGATGCAGGTGAAAACGGTGAACTTTGCCTGCGTGGATGGAGTCGTTTCAAAGGCTATTATAAAAACCAGGAAGAAACCAACAAAGCCATTGACGATGATGGTTTTTTCCATTCTGGAGATTACGGCAGTAAAGACCAAAATGGCAATATCTCTTACCGCGGCCGCTACAAGATGATGATCAAAACCGGCGGTGAAAATGTCTCGGAAAAAGAAGTTGAAATTTTCCTTGAAAGCATGCCCGGCATTAGAAACGTCCAGGTTGTTGGGGTTCCCCATGAAAAATGGGGTGAAGCCGTTACCGCTATAATCGAAACCGATCAAGATCACAGCTTTGCCCAAGAAGATGTCGCCACCTTCTGCAAAGACAAGATCAGCCGCTATAAAATCCCCAAAAATGTACTATTTTTTAACGACAATGAATGGCCCCTATTGGGCTCGGGTAAAATCGACAAACTCGCTTTAAGAGAGAAGGTTGTTGCCAGGCTCAGTTGATAGCATTTTTTATCAGCATGCTTTAACGATAGGGAAAAATCAGTACTCTCCGATGAGGAAATCGCAACCCGTGAAACTATAACAGAATACAACGAAAGCTAATTCCATAAAATTATAATAAAAAAAGAGATATAAAATGAAAACACCACTCTGGCAACCCTCTGCCGAACGTATTAAAAACTCCAATCTGAGTTGTTTGATGACTCAATTGAAAGAGAAAAAGGGCCTTAATTTCTCAACCTACGACGAACTCTACAAATGGTCGGTTACTGAACGAGCTGATTTCTGGGAAAGTATCTGGGAGTATGGCGGCATCATCGCCAGCACCACTTACGATAAAGTACTGGTTGATGGCGACAAGATGCCAGGAGCCAAATGGTTTAGCGGAGCCCGTCTCAATTTTGCTGAAAACCTTTTACGTTTCCGCGATGATCGCGAAGCTTTAGTCTTTAAAGGCGAAGACCAGGAAGCCGTCCGCATCAGCTACGCTGAACTTTACGATCAGGTTGCCCGGCTGGCGGCGGCTTTGCGAGAAGCCGGAGTCCAGTGCGGTGATCGCGTCGCCGGCTTTGTCCCCAATATGATTGAAACCGTGGTCGCCATGCTGGCAGCCACCAGTATTGGTGCGATCTGGTCTTCATGTTCACCCGATTTCGGTATCAAAGGCGTACTTGACCGCTTTGGTCAGATCGAGCCCAAAATCCTTTTTACCGCCAACGGTTACTCCTACAACGGCAAAAAGTTCAGCTCCCTTGAGAAAATTGGCGAAATATTAGGTTCTCTGCCCTCCATCAAAAAAGTCGTAGTCATCCCCTACACCGAAGAGAGAGCCGATATCAGCGCTATCGACAAAGCCGTTCATTATCAAGATTTTCTCAAAAAACAAGATAATCTTGAGATTGAATTTGCCCAGCTCCCTTTTGATCACCCCCTCTACATCATGTACTCATCAGGTACCACCGGCACGCCAAAATGTATTGTCCACGGTACCGGCGGCACCCTGATTCAGCATTTAAAAGAGCATCTCTTCCATGTTGACCTGAAACGAGAAGACCGTATCTACTACTTTACAACCTGCGGCTGGATGATGTGGAACTGGCTCGTCAGTGCCCTGGCAGTAGGCGCAACCACTATACTTTTTGACGGATCCCCCTTCTATCCCGATGGCGGCGCCACTTTCAAACTGGCAGAGAGTGAAAAAATCTCGGTTTACGGGACCAGCGCCAAATTTCTGGCCGCCGTCCAACAGAGCGGGCTTAAACCGGGGACAACTTTTGATTTAAGCTCAATCAAGACGATCTGCTCGACCGGTTCACCCCTGTCAGCCGAAAGTTTTGAGTATGTCTACCGCGACATCAAAAAAGATGTCAATCTCGCTTCAATCTCGGGCGGCACTGATATTGTCTCCTGTTTTGCTCTCGGCAATCCGATTCTACCGGTCTATATTGAAGAGTTACAGTGCCGCGGTTTAGGTATGAAAGTTGAAGCCTTTGACGATTATGGCCAACCGCTCTACGGCGAAAAAGGAGAACTTGTCTGCACGGCCACCTTCCCCTCAATGCCGATCTACTTCTGGAACGATCCCGACAACCAGAAATATCATGATGCCTATTTTGACCGCTACAACAATATCTGGTGCCACGGCGACTATGTCATGATCACTGAAACCGGTGGTGTCATCATCTATGGTCGTTCTGATGCAACCTTGAATCCTGGTGGTGTCCGCATCGGCACCGCCGAAATCTATCGTCAGGTGGAAACTATTCCCGAAATTAAAGATAGTGTCGTTATCGGTCAAACCTGGGAAGAGAGTGACGTTCGGGTTGTCCTCTTTGTTGTTCTGGAAGATGGGGTTGAACTGACCCCCGAATTAGAAAAACAGATAAAAACGACTATTCGTAAAAGCACAACCCCACGCCACGTTCCAGCCAAAATCATTCCGGTGGCTGATATCCCCTACACAATCAGCGGCAAAAAGGTCGAACTTGCCGTTAAACGCATGGTTCATAACCTGCCGATCACCAACCGCGATGCTCTGGCTAACCCTGAAGCCTTGGAAAATTTCAAGGATCTTGAAGCTTTGAAAAGCTGAAGTTGAGCCCTGAGATAAGGTTGTAAAAAGTCTAATACACTCTCAATTATCTGCCAGCAGGGCGTAGTGGTTTTTCAGTTTAAAAATCATTACACCTTACAGATTTAAATTTCCACCAAACCATCTTGTGATTTATTACAGGCACATAGATATTTGACTTAAGGTAAAATAAGCAGCCCAGCGAAGACGGAACCCAGGGAAGGAGAAGCAATGAAAGTTACACTAAGCTACGGCTTGGACGGTTTGCCACTTGAAATACCGAAAAGCCCTGGATTTCAAGGAATATTACGGCCCCAAGATGTACCGGCCGTCGCAAACCCGGATAAAGCAATCCTGGATGCCCTGCGAAACCCGTTTGCCGCAAAACCCTTATCAGACATCGCCAAAGGCCGACAGAGCGCCTGTATAGTTATCAGTGACATTACACGGCCGGTGCCCAACCGGATCATCCTCCCACCCCTGCTTGCCGAGATTGAAAAAGCCGGTATTAAAAGAGAAGAGATCACTATTCTTATCGCCACTGGCAGCCATCGCCCTAATGAAGGAGATGAACTTATCTCACTGGTAGGAGAGGAGATTGCAAAAAACTACCAAATAATTAATCACTTTTCTAAAAAAAAAGAGGATATGATTCTGGTCGGAGAGATTAATGACGGAGTAGCGGCTTTGATCAATCGCCACTATATAGCAGCCGACCTAAAGATACTAACCGGTTTTATCGAACCCCACATGTGGGCGGGTTTCTCCGGCGGTCGCAAATCTATTTTACCCGGCATTGCCTCAATAGAGACCCTTGAATACATGCATGGCCCAGAGATGATTTCTCACCCCATGACGGTTTACGGAGCTCTTGAAGGAAATCCTTTCCATGAATCAGGGATCACTATTATGACCAAAGTCGGCGCCGATTTTGTTGTCAATGTAACCCTCAACCCTAAAAAAGAGATCACCCGGGTTTTTGCCGGTGATCCGATCAAAGCTCATCTGGAAGGTTGTCGTTTTCTGGCACCCTTCTGCAGCCAAAAGATTGATGCCCCACTGGATTTCATCGTCACGACCAATTCCGGAGCCCCGCTCGACTGCAACCTCTACCAATCTGTAAAGGGCATTACCGGAGCTGCACCGGTTGTTAAAAAGGGCGGTGAAATAGTTATTGCCAGCGCTTGCAGCGAAGGTGCCGGGAGCGCTGAATATATCGAAATTCTAAATCTGGTCGACAACCCAAAAAATTTTATAAAACGTCTTTTGGATCGGGAATTTTTTATTCCCGATCAGTGGTGCGCCCAAGAGACCTACCAGATAATGCTTGACCATCCGATCTGGCTCTACAGTGACGGCTTAAGTTTGAACGAGATTGAGAGATATCACATGAAACCAGTTAAATCTTTAGAGAAAGCGATAGCGGAATTACTGCAAAAACATGGCCCCCAAGCCCGCTGGGCCGTAGTTCCAGATGGGCCGCTACTAATTCTGCAACTTTCATAAAACCTGGAGAGGAAAGCATATGAGCACCAACATCATCCCCCTGACGAAAGTTTTGAGCGATTCTGAATACCAAGAGATTGATATTTTTTGCAGCACCCATCAAGGGGTAGAAAATCTTTTGGAAATTGCTGAATTTCTAGACGAAAAATTCTCTTTAAGGATAGTTCTGGATCCCGAGATTATTGCTGGCTTTGCCGCTGACAGCTCTAACCTGCCGGCCCAGGCTGAAGCCCTCTGCCGGCCGGAGAACGAACTGCAGGCAGCCATAATCCTGAGGGCTGGCCGGGCGGCGAAGATTCCAATAACACTCTCCGGTGGGCGCTCTAATCTAACTGGCAGCGCAACTGCTGAAGGCGGCATCGTCCTTTCGACCGCAAAACTTGATAAACCCAAGGTTTCCATAGATCAGAATAAACTTTTGGTAACCAGTCCGGTCAATATTATCCTTGAAGAGTTGCGTGAAATGATTCTTGAAGAGACCAGCAAAACCCTCTACTACCCGGTCGACCCTACCAGCCGCGGTGACGCCTGGGTCGGAGGAGCCATCGCCTGTAACGCTTCCGGCTTCACTCCAGGTGAAATCGGTGCCACCAGAGACTGGGTTGAGGGACTTGACATTCTCATGCCCGACGGCTTGAAAGTTAGCGCTGTGCGCGGACAATATATATCTGACAAAGGGAAATTCATCCTAAACAGTGGTGACCATGAAAGAGTTTGGCCAGTACCGACTTACCCCCGACCAGAGATTAAGAATGCCAGCGGCCCCTTTTCTTCACCGGACGGTAAAATAGATTTGATCGATATGTTTATCGGCAGTGAAGGTCTCTTTGGCCTGGTTACCGGCAGCACCTTAAAACTATCCCGGCGGCCCAAAGCCTATCTTGACCTCTTTTTTTCACTCCCTGATGAAAAACAGGCCATTGCTTTTTATCAGTTCCTCGACCGTGAACTTAATGGAAATTTTGGTACTTTAAGCGCTTTTGAGTATTTCGGAGTCAATTCATTAAGCTACATGGATCACAAAGAGCGCCTCTTTTACGGTGACAATCAGGTCGCCATTTACCTGCAAATCCCAATCGGTAACGAAAACCCCGAGGAGCAAATTGAATTCTGGTTCAACCGTCTCCTGGCGGCTGACTGCGGAATTGACCCCGAAGCCGTGCTTCCCTTAGACAGCGATCAAAAACGCAGGATTTTCATGGAGTCTCGCCACTCAATACCAGCCAACGCTCTTGAAGTAATCCAAAAACACGGCACCTACACAATCATGACCGACACCGTCGTCCCACCTGAGCATTTCGCCAAATTCCTTGATTATATTCACGCCCTGCTCAAAAGTGAAGGTATAGACTATCTATCTTTTGGCCATTTTGGCGACTGCCATCTCCACTTCACGCTCCTCCCCGAACAAGAAAAATTAAAACGAGCCGCCGAGCTCTACGACCTTTTCATTAGCAAAGCGGTAGATTTGGGCGGTGTCTATTCGGGCGAACATGGCACCGGTAAACGCAAACGTAAAGATTTCCTCACCCTCTATAACCAAGCTGCAATCGAGCAGTTAAAAGCGTGCAAAGCTGCCATCGATCCTGATTTTTTGATCAACCGCGGCAATGTTTTTATTCCCTGAGCTAATCATACATAGCCCAAACAAATTTCAAAACCACGGATCACACGGATTGGCACGGATAAAACCAAGACTCTTTTGGGTATTCGTGTTATCCGTGTAATCCGTGGTTAAAAAACAAAGAAAAACTTGACTTTAAAGACCACCACACCGTATAAACTGCCACTCGTTATACCTCTTTTACCCTCTGCCCTTTCATCTAACCATCGACAATGAACTTTATTAAGAAATTACTCTCCAGCAAGGGTAAGGATAAAAAGAAAAACCCTTTTACCTGCGACCTGATAGAAGAGACCAACATCGAAATCGGGGCCTACAGCTACGGCAAACCCAAGATTCACCGATGGTCGCAAAAATACGGGGTGCGTATCGGTAAATTCTGTTCGATCGCTGATGATGTTCATCTTTTGGTTGACGGTAATCACCGCAGTGACTGGATCAGCACCTACCCTTTTGGCCGCCTGCTTGAAAATTTCCCTAAAAACCGGGAGCACCCAACTGGCAAAGGTAATATTGAAATCGGCAATGATGTCTGGATTGCTCGAGGGGCGGTCATCCTCTCAGGTGTAAGAATTGGCAATGGAGCCGTAATTGCAGCAGCCAGTGTGGTTGCAAAAGATGTTGAAGATTATGAGATTGTCGGCGGCAACCCGGCTCTGAGAATCGCTTTTCGTTTCTCTCAAGAGGAGATTGAATCGCTCCTCAGAATTGCCTGGTGGAACTGGCCTATAGATAAAATCAGAGAACAACTACACCTGATTGAAACACCAAATATTGAAGAATTTATCAATCACAACCTGATATCTGACAGAGAAGAAAATCTTCATCTATGAGTTTACCCATCGATACATATATCTGCCCCGTCACCAAACTACCTATCCTCAACAAACCGGAATGGCATAAAGTCAGTTTCGGGGGAGATTATAAAATCTCTGTTGATATTATTGGAGAACAGATTCTTTTAACCCATAATTTTGGCACACCAAATTTAAATAACGCCATACAAGCTTTTGATTTTACAGCTAAAATCATTGAGAAATATTTTCAGAAAAGACCCTACATTCACATTTTCAACTATTCTGGGATTACGAAAAAAGTATCTCTAGAGACTCGACGCTATGTTATAGACAAAATGAAAAAACGAGACCAGATGTTAGCCGCAATCTATTATGGTCTCAACCCATCCCTAAAGTTAAGCATTAAAATAGGCCAATTTTTCAATTTCATCCCCTTTAAATGCCATATTTCTGACGACTACCCAGAAGCCCTGAGTGCAGCCCTGACATTTATCAAAAAAAGTGATCCACCTTCTCTGATTAATACTAGTAAAGAGATAGACGCCGAAACCATAAAACTTATCAAAGAGGTTTCGCACAAAAAACCTCCTTTAAGCCATACTGATCACGACCCTTTTCCTTTTGATCGCGCAATTGAATTGATTGATGATGAAATAAACTATTTCGAAGAGAAAGAGGGCAAGATAAAACAACAAAACACCCTTGCCAGACTGGAAAAGATTATCAACAGCAGGAATGAAAAGGCCAAGAACTACCGGAACAGCCTACGACCAAAAATCAATGCGTAAAACAAAGTAAACTGCAAAACAGAGGAACATTAAGATGCCGGAAATAGCCTATATCAATAACAGATTCATGCCCTTGGAAAAAGCCTTCGTTCCGATAAATGACCGGGGCTACCTCTTTGCTGACGGCATTTACGAAGTCATTGTCACGCGTAGCGGCAAGCCCTTTCTCATCCAGGAACATCTCGAAAGACTTCAGAGAAGTGCTGACGCCATACTCCTGCAACTGCCCGCATCTTCAACAGAACTTACCACTATGATAGAACACGGCATCAAAGAGGCCGGTTTCAGCGAAACCATGGTCTATATCCAGATAACCCGGGGTACTGAACCTCGCCGTCACAACTACTCTTCCAAAATCAAAGCCAATCTGACCATGACCTTTAGAGCTCACCCGGAATATGACCCACAAATCCCCCTTAAAGGGGTTGCAATTATGACTGTCCCTGAAATCCGTTGGAGCCGTTGTGACATAAAAAGTATTGCCCTGTTGCCCAATATCATGATGAAACAAAAGGCCGTAGAGAGTGGCTACCAGGAAGCTCTTTTTGTTACGGAAACGGGATTGGTACGTGAAGGTACGGCCGCCAACATTTTCTTCATCAAGGATGAAGTGCTGCACACCCCCCCCGCCGACCAGCACATCTTAAAGGGCGTCACCAGAAGCTACATATTACAACAAGCCAAAGTCCACGGCATTAAACAAATCGAGCGCGAGTGCACTCTGGCAGAAACCCTTAAAGCCGATGAAGTTTTGATCACCAGCTCAACCATGGATCTTATCCCGGTTATAAAGATCGACGACACCATAATTGCTAACGGCCAGCCTGGGCCGTTCAGTAAAATCATCAAAGATTTTTTTCCCAAACAGACCTAATCCGGCCGAGACTCTTCCAAATCGGCCTGTCTCAACCTAAAAAACCCAACCATAAAGCATAGCTGAAGGCCGAGAGGATTGTTGTCAGAGAGATTGAGGCGACGGCCAGGTCGACATGGCCGCCCATCTCGCGGGCCATGACATAGGTCAGCGTCGCGGTCGGTGCCGCCAACAGGATCAACCCCGGTGCAAAAGTTTGCGCCTCAACCCCAGCCAATCGAAAAAGCAGCAAACCGATGGCCGGGAGTAAAAAAAGTTTTAAGATGGCAACCAAAACTGCCTGCGGCAACCATTGCCGGAGCATAGCAAAAGAGATTGATGCACCAATCAACAAAAGCCCCATAGGCAAAGCCAAGCCACTTAAAATCATCAGAAAGCGATCAAAAATCTGCGGCAAAGGGAGATTACTGAGATTGAAAATAATCCCTGCCAAGGCCGCTAGAATAACCGGGTTGAAAAGAACTGAAGCGAGCAGGTCGCGTCCACGACGAGAAACCTCTTTTTCGCAACAGTAGTATTGCAGGAGAACAACCCCTAACAAGTTCTGGAGAATCATTAAAAAACCAACCATCATACTGGCTCGGGCAAAACCACTCTCATCGAGATAGTAAAAAGCCACCGCCAAACCGATATAACCAAGATTGCCATGGATAGTGGCTTGGGCAAAGGTTCCCTGAAAAGGTCCATCAAAAGCTTTCCGACATCGATTACAGAAAACTGCCAACGCGACCACAAAAAGCACGGCAATCACCATCATAATCACCGACCAGGGATCAAATTCAGAACGTAATGAGGCTTTTGTCAAGGCCCGAAAAACCAGAGCCGGAATCGCCAGATAAAAGACCAGGCGATTGGCTGATGCAATAAAATCGGCCTTCATAAAGCCAAAACGCCGGGCCCCGGCCCCTAACATAATCAGCATGAAGATTGGAATAATCGTTGTAATAACTTTAGCCATAATAAAATATGACTCGGCCTGAAGATTTTGGTTTTATTTATTTGTAACTCTTGTTAATAGAGAGTGATGGATTCAGATCACACATTTAACCCGTTGCCCCGGATCATCGCACCCAGACGGGCTGTCGTCCTTTCTGCTGGCACCCTCTTCACAAGGAAACTTTCCGAGATCTTCGAGATCGCTTCTGAATGTGGCTATGATGGAGTCGAGTTGATCATCAACGCTCTTTTCGAGAATAGTAACCCCCATAAAATCATTGAAAAACTGCTCCCTATCTGCCCAATCCTTTCGATCCACGCCCCTTTTTTCAAACTCCATGGCTGGGGCCATAGTGGAACCTCACTTATTAAATGCGTTGAATTGGCCCGAGATTTTGAGATCCCACTAGTAAATTTCCATCCCCCGTTCTGGTTCCCACCGGAATTTACTTTTCGGCGCTGGTTTAATAAAGTTGAAGATTATCAGACTCTGGTCGACGACAGCAAAGTCATCGTCACCCTTGAGAACATGCCCTATATCGGCAACCGAATTCGCTACAACCCAAACATCCTGAGAAAGTCCGAAAAAATGCTTGATTTTATTGAAAAACATAATCTTTTCATGACTTTGGACACAACCCACATAGGTTCCCACAACCCCAACTTTCTCGGCGAAGCCCAACGCCTTTTAGTTAGTGGCAGAATTAAAAACATCCATTTCAGTGATTATGGCCACGGTCGGGAACATCTCTTTCCAGGACGCGGTATCCTCCCTTTAACCCGTTTTCTCTACATGCTCAAAGAGCGCAACTATGAGGGTGCCGTCACGCTTGAATTGATTCCGACGGAACTCCCCCAAAAACGTGATATGATTATTGAAATTCTCAGCGAAGTGAACGAATACCTAAGATCGGAACTTTTTTAAACGGAGTAGGGCCCAGGGGAAAACAGGCAAGTCCTCGGGGAGGGACTTTCTTGTGATTGGCACTTAAATGACAGAGAAAATCAGTGAACTTCGCTTCACTTGGCGCTCGAAGGGGACACCCCAAGGGTACTTCCTCACTCCGTTCGGGCACAAACTAAAGGTCCCAATCCCGGTTGCTGGAAATAACATTTTCGGGTCAGCCGCATTTATTACTCTATTCGATGGTCAGAATTTCCGTAAGATTGTAGAGTTCGAAAAACTGGAGTAATTTTTTCGAAACATTGACCAGCACCATCTCACCTTCACGATCGGCAACTTTTCTCTGGGCACTAACAATAGAGCCCAGCGCACTTGAATTGAGATAAGTTACCCTCTCCATATCCAGAACCAGTTTCTCCACCCCGGAATCAGTTGCCGCGTTAAGCTCTTGTGAAAACTCATCCCAGGTTTCAATATTTGCAACATCACCCTTAAGTGCCAATCTCGTTTCCATCAAAACCCTCCACCTAAATAAAATTAATTTTTACAACTCAGCTCTAAGCAAAACATATCGGGTAAATCAATAACTACAGAACTTATATCAATCCTCTATCTCCTGGGAAAACCATTTTTTAATGGTTTTAAAGTAAGAGACAAAGACAATCAACAATACCACAACCACAAAATATTTAAAAACATCGATATGTCGGTCAAGATAATCAAAAAAGAAAGTCCAGATAACAATTGATGCCAAAGTACCGGAAAAGACTGCGGCAAAATTACGCTTAACACTGAACTTAAGAAAGTACGCAATAATTGAACCCGCGGCCGGGCCGGTAATGGGCAAAGGAATCATGACAAAAGCAAAAATTCCCAACCAGCCGTAACGGGCAACAATGTTTTTGTGTTTAAGGGCTTGTTTTTCAGCATTTTTAGTTGCGGTAGTAAGCCATTTACAGTTGAGATAATTTTTAAAAGAGAAAACAAAAAGAGAATAACAGTAACAGACGATCAAGACCTCAAGAAACATATTGTAGGCGATCGTCACCCAGGTTGAAAATCCAAAGGCAATACAGAGCCCGATACCAGCCGCACGCCCCCCCAGGGTGTGCGCCACAAAGGCTAGCAATAGGGTCTGCCCGGCTTTTATATCGATAGACAGATAGTATATTACCAGACCGATAAAAAGCACACTCAACAAGAGGCCAAACAAAAAAACCCGGCCTTCCCCACTCTGATAAAGAGCTGTCCCGACCTCATCGACATGAGCGCAATGATCGTCACAATCTCCCAAAGCATTCGTCTCGGAAAACCCGCTTGCACTAAGATTCTCATCATCCGCAGGCAAAGATGATCTTCGGCGCCGCCAGAATTTAATATTCTCCAAAAAACCCATAAATATTCTGCAAATATTTTCTTTTAATAAAAATAGAGAGTTACGATGACTACAACGGTTGCCGGGAACTTGTCAAGGAGAAAGACCATAAAAATCAACTAATGCGGGCTTGAGACCCGTAAGCCAAAAATCAATTAGCACGCTCGCAAATAAACAATAATTAACTTTAAAAACAGGATGTTTTCAGATCCCTATCAACATAAGTTTACCTTTCTCCAACCAAAGGTACCTTTTCCATCTCTTGACGAATCCTTTCGACCCGCCGTTTAACCGCATCAGAGGGCCGATCAGGACGCCAAAGATGAGGCCCCGGCAAGACTGCTGCCAGCAAAGCGGACTGTTCACTACTGAGATCAAGAGCATGACAATGAAAATATTTTAGAGAGGCTGCTTCAGCGCCCAAAATCCCCGGCCCCCAATCAACACTGTTCAGATAAAATTCAAGAACTTTATCTTTGCTCCAGATCAATTCCAACAACATAGTATAGTAAGCTTCAGCCAATTTCCGCCACCAGCTTCGCGCTGGCCAGAGAAACATAGTTCGGGCAGTCTGCATGGAGATCGTGCTGGCTCCACGCAAAGCCCCGCCTTCATGCAGAACCTGCAAAGCCAGACCTAATTCAATAAAATCAAAACCATGATGGCGCAAGAAACGTTGATCTTCAGAGGCCAGTACGGCTCGCCGCAGATGCGGTGAAAACCCTTCAAGGTTAACCCACTGCCGAGATTTAGGCGAAACTCCTTGTTTAAGAGCACTTGCAACCCAGGCCCGAGCCCGAGGAATCGTCAGAGGGGGCCTGACAAAACCAAAAACAAACACCTGTAAAACCGTCAACAAAAAGATCAACAGCAACATTATCAATAGAAATTGCCGCCACAATCTCGATCTTTTATTTTTTACGCTTTTCCTAGACATCGAAAATTAAATTTTAAACATCAGTTATAGGTTTCAGACCATCTAGGTTGACGAAAATCAAAAAAAATACTAGATAGCTCCTTATGTACTGCAAAAAAGCTTATAAAATCAAATATATTATCCTTGCCATCGGGTTCTTTTTAGCAATGGTAAACAGCTCTCCAGCCGGGGCTGACAAACAACCAACAGCAGAGACTGAGACTGAATGTCAATGCGTACCCTGTTTCAAAGTACCTGAAAGCTTCTCTTTCTGCGGTGAACCTCTCCCCTTGCAAGAACAATATAGCCGGGAAATGCTCGACCGGGAATTCACGATTGCAGTCCATAATCGAGCTCAAGTTTTGATGTGGTTGAAACGCTGTTCCCGCTACCTTCCGTTTTTTGGGAAAAAGCTGAAAGATGCTGGCCTGCCCGATGATTTGAAATTCCTGCCGGTGGCTGAAAGCTCTTTAATCGAAGATATTCACTCCCGGGCCGGCGCCGCGGGTCTCTGGCAATTCATGAAACATACCGGCCGCCATCAGGGCCTGCGCATCACCAACTCGATAGACGAAAGGCTCGACCCTCTAGCCGCAACCGAATCAGCCCTACGATACCTGGCTTTTCTCAAAGAGAAATTTTCAAATTGGTCTTTAGCATTAGCGGCGTACAATTGCGGAGAACGAAGGGTAACTAATGCCATACATGAACAGCACTCAAATAATTACTACCAACTCAGCCTACCCGAAGAGAGTGAACGTTACCTCTATCGATTAGCGGCCATTAAAATAATTCTTACTGATCCTCAAGCTTACGGCTTTACAATCTCTGCCGACCAACACTATAAACCTTTGCCGACCCAACCGCTTTCATTAAAACTGAAAAATGAATTCTCACTGGCCGACTTCGCTCTCAAATCAGGCTTAGCCTACCATACTCTGAAGAGATTAAACCACCACTTGGTCAGCAAAAAGCTTCCCAGTGGTCAGTTCAACCTAAATCTCCCGGAAGGCAGTAAGCATAAAGTTGCATCTGTTCTAAAAAAATTGAAGCCTTTAGCAAAAGTAACCAGCCAGAACCGGCAAAAATACACCGTCAGAACCGGCGACACGCTGGGGGCAATCAGTCGTCGCTTTAAGATCCCGATTACAAAACTAAAAAAAATCAACAAGCTTAAAAGTTCAAAGATAATGGTCGGCCAGAAACTTCATTTAGATATCTAGGCCATCAAAATTTACCAATTTCAGCCAGTTCTGCAAGTCCTTGGCGATCAACAATTGAGATACTGGCACCCTCAATCGTGATAAACCCCTCCCTTTGCAACTTACTCAACATCCTTGAGAGAGTTTCCGGAATTGTTCCTAACAAACTGGCAAGCTGAGTTTTGGAGAGTTCTAACTTTAAATGGTCCCCATCCGACTGTTTTTCGCTGAGAAACAGGAGATGAGCCGCGAGACGACCGGGAACCTCTTTTAAAGAGAGGGCGTCAATCATCTTGGTAAACTGCCGCAACCGCATTGAGAGAGCTGCCAACAGATTGAGGGCCAAAGCCGGATTGGCGGCAACCAGAGCAATAAAATCATCCCGGGGCAAAAAAACCAAGCGACTGTTTTCCAGAGCCATAGCATGAGCGGGAAAACTTTTACCAGCAAATACCGGAACCTCACCAAACGGTTCACCGGGACCGAAAATATGTAAAATTTGTTCTTTGCCATCTGGAGAGATCATATAAATCTTAACTTTGCCCTCTTTTACCAGATAGAAACCATTACCTTGATCACCTTCACTGAAAATAGCTGCTCGCTTTTTATAGCTGACAACCATGGCAATCCCGCTCAAGGCACGCAGATGCAGCTCCTCCATCCCGTCAAAAAGCGAGGTCTCACCAAGCCATTCAACCAAGGATTTATCTTTTGAATCGACCATATTTCACCATAAAAATCTATTGCAAAAATTCGCAGATTTTTTAACGGTTTGAAGATACTAAAGCAGCCAACTGAAATCAGCAATAACATATTCCCAATAATATTTCACCAGGTTGACTTAAGTCAAAGAATTTATATATTAAAAAGATTAAAAGATACAGAATCAATACAGTTTAAATTATGTGCCAAACATTGGAGAAAATATTATGCGTTGTCCCGGACAGGATTCCCGTTACTGGAAACACGATGCGATCTTCGACTCAAAATGTCCCGAATGCGGTACTGAAATCGAGTTTTTCAAGGATCAGACCACCTGTAAATGCAAAGGTTGCGGTAAACAGGTAGTCAATCCCAAAATGGATTTTGGCTGTGCCTCCTACTGTCAATACGCTGAACAATGCATGGGAGAACTGCCGCCCGAACTGCTTGCCAGCCGGGATGACCTCCTTAAAGATCGAGTCGCCCTCAAAATGAAGCTACATTTTCATAAAGATTTTAAAAATATCGGCCAGGCAACCAAAGTGGCCCGTTTTGCAGCTAAAATTGTGCCCGAAGAGGGAGCCAGTCCGGCCGTCGTCCTCTGTGCCGCCTACCTCCACAATATCGGAGCTAAACTGGCGGACAAAAGCGAGATAAAACCATCACTGGAAGATCTGGAAAAAGAGACCGTCCGTTTGAGTCGAGAGCTCCTGGAAGGACTCAATGCCAAAGAGGAGTTAAGTGAAAAGGTTCTAGCCATCCTTGACCACATTTATCACCCTGGAGAGCATGAAAATCTTGATTATAAGTGCGTCCAGGATGCCATCCAAATCTATCACCTGCAAACCCAGAATAAAGAGAAACCTTTTTCTGAAACTGAATTTGCAGCCCATATTAAAGAAGATTTTTCGACCACTAGCGGGCGCGAACTGGCCACTAAAAGTATTATAATAAATTGATTGTAATTAACCCAGATGATCTGGATAAGTCACTTAAATAATGGAGAAGTACTATGAAGATTTTACGTAATATTATCGAGATTGATGAAGAGTTATGTGACGGCTGCGGCCAGTGCGTTCCAGCTTGTGATGAAGGAGCTATCCAAATAATTAACGGTAAGGCTAAAACTGTTGCCGAGAAATATTGTGATGGCCTCGGTGCCTGCCTGGGCGATTGCCCGCAGGGAGCGATCTCGATAGTTGAGAGAATGGCCGAAGATTTCGACCCCGAAGCAGTTGAAGAGTACCTTAAAGACCGTGAAGAAGACAACGAAACTGACAAAAAGAGTTCAAATGGACTTGAAACTTTGGCCTGCGGTTGCCCCTCGACTCAAATGCAAACTTTTTCGAATTGCAACGACAATAAAGAAACTGCCAGCAGTCCAGCCCCAGCTTCCGCCCTCGGCCATTGGCCGGTACAAATTCGCCTGATTCCGGCCCACGCCCCTTTCCTCAACAATGCCGACATCCTTGTCCTGGCGGACTGCGCGGCCGTAGCCTATGCCGCCCTGCACCAGGAATTATTGAGTGACCACGTCGTCATGATGGGCTGTCCGAAATTTGATGATCTAGCTGATTATGAAGAACGTTTCAGCGAAATGTTCGTAAAAAATGAGATCAAAAGTGTAACCGTAGTCACCATGGAAGTCCCATGCTGTTCAGGTTTCCCGGTGGCCGTCAAAAACGCTTTAAAAAAGGCTGAAAAAGTCACCCCGGTTAAAGAGATGGTCATTAATCTTAAAGGCAAGGTATTGAAATAAGACAATAACTAACCATCTTATTTAGACTCAAAACCAGGAATCCTTGTACTCAGTTTTAGCCACCGCATTGAGCTCTTCTCTCAAGGCAGTAAAGGCTTCATGGACCTCCTGGCCGCCAGCCTGAGTAAATGAAGATGAGCAGCGATGATAACAGCTGGCTGAAGCCATAAGCGCCGAATCGTCTCCGGGATAGGGTTTGAAAACAATCAAGAAGTTACGGATGTAGGAAGTTTCTGAAGGGTCGTAGGCATAAGAATAGTAGGCTATAAGATCACTAGCATGGGGGTCTTCGACCAGTGCGAAGCCTAAATGTTCAAGCTCCATATCAATATAGATCTCCATCCAGCCGGAGAGGGTTTGATCTTGGGGCGGATGGACGTAAACTTTAGCTCCACTTGCCGCGATAAAAGCTGGAGTTACACGGGCCCCACGCTCGTAACCACAATTACCGGCACATCCTGAAAAAAAATAACCAACGACCATAATAAACAATAAAACGAAGATTACTTTACTCGGTTTATTCATAGTTCCACCCCTAAACATATTTTACAAAATTGTTTAAACATTTACCAAACAGTTATACGGCAGTTAATATATCATGTCAAACTAACGCTTTAGTCGACTATGAGAGCAACATCATCTATAGATTTGCACATTGCAACACTGATCACAAAATTCTTCAAGAACAGGTTCCCAGGTTTTTGCTAGCCGAATAAGGTCACCGTTATTTTCGAGAGCCAGACGGATAGCTGGATCACCAGTCAGAATATCAATGGGAAGTTTCTCATACTCATATTCATATGGTGGCGCAAGCCAGGAAAAATCATTAGGATAAAGCCTGATAACAGCTTTAAGCAGCGCCAAAGTAAAATGGTATGGTGAAAATTTATTCAGATCTACAACATACAACTGCAAGCCACCGCAGAGTTCACCGACCCACTTATCAAAAGTCGGCGTAAACCAGGTAGGGCGCAGAAATAGTCCACTTGCAGCGCGAGAATCAATCTCTGCCAACAAAGCTCTGGGATCTATGAAAGGAGCCCCGCACAACTCAAACGGTAGAGTTGTGCCGCGACCTTCGGAGAGATTGCTTCCTTCCAACAAAACCTGGCCCGGATATACTAATGCTGTCCCTAAAGTTGGCATATTGGGGGAAGGTAAGACCCAGAAAAGTCCGCTTTCGTTAAAATATGAGTACCGTGACCAGCCCTTCATCTCAATAATATAAAGCTCGACATCGATCCCCTCATAGCGTTTAAAATAGAGGGCCAATTCGCCAACGGTTAGACCGTGGCGCATTGGCAATGGATATAAACCAACAAAAGAGATGTGATCAAAACGCGTGAGATTTCCTTCAACCTCCTGCCCTCCCAGTGGGTTGGGACGATCAAGTACGAAAACCTTAACCCCGGCTTCTGCGGCCGCCTTGAGCAGTAGATAGAGAGTCCAGATATAAGTGTAAACGCGACAACCGACATCGACCAGATCAACCAGCACCAGGTCGATTCCTAAAAACATCTCCGGGGTTGGCTGTCGCTTTTCTCCATAGAGACTGTAAACCGGCAAGCCGGATAAAGGATCAGAGAAATCCTGAGATGCGATCATATTGGCCTGACGATCACCATAAAAACCGTGCTGTGGACTCCAAACCGCCTGCACCAGATCGGGAAAGGCCTGACGCACGCGCTCCAAAGAGGTTATCCCACGACTATCAACCGCCGCCTGATGGGTTAAAAAGGCTGCCCGAGAGCCCGGCGGAAGAGCTTGCGCCGATTCAAGAAAATTTTCTAAACCAAGTTTAACCATACAGGAGTCTCTGTGATCTCTGTGGTTCAAAAAGAAAAGTTTTGACCTGTGGCATTAAATTTTATCAAAAAAGAAGTTCCGCAAATGCCCAACCCTATCCATTTTAGCTTGCAGCAACTCTTTGTGCAAACCACAATTTTGCATATTTTGACAAAAACCGGCCAGCACCGGTTCAGGGTCTGCAACCGGCTTCAGGTTGCGGCCCCAAAGTGCCATATCTAGACCAGCTTTGAGCCCTTCAATCATGACCTCAGGCAGAGGCCTCTCAGACACAGCCGCCATATCAAGATCATCTGAAATCAGCAAGCCGGAAAAGCCCATCTCAAGACGGGCAATATCGTTTAAAAAAAGGGGTGAGAAGGGCACTGACCTTGAATCAATTTCAGGAAACCTGAGATGGGCTGCCATCATAACCTTCACTCCGGCATTAATGGCCGCCGCAAAAGGTCTAAGATGAGAATCTAACTCCGACCGCTTAATGGTTGAAACCGGTAACATCTTATGGCTATCACTGGTGACTGTGCCATGACCGGGGAAATGTTTAACACAAGCAGCAATCCCACAACTCTGGAGCCCCTCAATATAGGCTTTGACATGATCTGCAACCATTCCAGGATCTTTTCCAAAACAACGCTTAAACAGAACTCGACTGGAATCGTTGTAAAGATCGGCAACTGGAGCCAGATTACAGTTTATACCAATCTCAAACAGAGCTTTCCCGAGTGATTGTGCCGTCCGCCGGGTCTTTTCCAGGTCATCTTGCAAACCTAAAAAAGTAGCACCAGGAAAATCCGGGAAACCCACCTTTAAGCGAGTCACGGACCCACCTTCCTGATCAATGGCAACAATCAGGGGCAAACCACTGGCCGCAATTGCGATCTCCTGGAGTTCGGCAATAAGCCTTCTGGTTTTTTGTGGGTCAATACAGTTACGGGCAAAGAGGATCACTCCGCCTGGAGGATATCGTTTAAAAACTGAGCGCTCAAAAGATGACAGACCCTCGCCGGCGACCCCCAGCATCAAAAGTTGGCTGATTTTTTTCTCAGACAATATCTACTCCTATCTTAGACCAGTCAAAAAATGGCCCGGGATCGGTTTTGCGTTGCGGTGCTACATGACAATGCCCAACAATCCCGTCACCGGTCACAGCCGGCCAGCGCCTTCTTATAAGCCGCAACAGATCATTTAAACGTTGGTATTGAATTTCACTGAAAAAAGTAAAGTCATCGCCTTCAAGTTCTATACCGAGAGAAAAATCGTTACAGTTATAGCGTCCCTGAAAATGACTGACCCCGGCATGCCAGGCCCTTTTTTCATCCTTCACAAAACGAATAACTTCTCCCTGGCGCTCAATAAAATAGTGTGATGATACTTTAAGTTCAGCAATTTCAGTAAAATAGGGATCCGCTTGCAGATCCAGTGTGTTCGTAAAAAAATCGACTACCCGACCGTTGCCAAATTTACCCGGCGGCAAGCTGATCGCATGAATGACGACGAGATCGATCACCATACCTGGAGGACGTTCATCATAATTAGGGCTTGGAATATCAACAATGGTGAAATCTTTAATCATGTAAATACTTTCTTGTTCCCTTCCGGGCAACTTTTAAGTAGCGGGCAGATCTCACATCCGGGGCGCCGCGCCGGACAAAGATTGCGACCATGATAGATCAAGAGATGGGAAAATAGGTTCCAGGCTTTTTCCGGCACCACCTGCATCAGCTGTTGCTCAATTTTGACAGGATCTTCACTTCTGGTCAAACCCAACAAGTAACTCAAACGTTTAACATGGGTATCAACCACAACCCCCTGCAGACCATAGAGCTCCCCCAAAACCACATTGGCCGTTTTGCGGCCAACTCCGGGGAGTTTTACCATCTCAGTTAAAGAAGGCGGAATTCTGCCACCATGCCTGACCAATAACTGTTGGCAGCAAAGTTGGATATTTTTTGCTTTATTACGAAAAAAACCGGTGCTTTTGATCGCCTCTTCGAGATCGGCGCGCGAAGCTTGCGCAAAAGCTTTAACATCGGGATAACGCGCAAAAAGAGCCGGAGTTACCAGGTTAACTCGGACATCGGTGCATTGGGCCGACAGAATAACCGCCACCAGAAGTTCAATCGAGTTATGGTAGATAAGCCCACAAGTGGCTAAGGGGTAGAGACGGGACAAGCCCAAGATAATGTCAAGTACCCGAAGACGTCGTTTTTTCAGAGTTTCCCGTTTTAATTTCAACATAAACCTTAAAAATAACTACCGGTAACTATCTAAAATATTGGTAACCCCATGACAACGACAGGCTGTGCTGAAGAGCAGCGGCCCGGGATATCGATCGTTAATAAAGTCGATTATGCGCCGCAGGCGCAGTAACGGGAAACCACCAAGACCAGGGCCGATTTGGGTACTGGAGAGAACGATAGAGGGTAAATTATCCTCTTGCCCTCCTTGCAAACGATACTCCAGACGGGCCAGAAGGTTGAGCAGAGAGGGATCTCGTTTTTTCCCGGTATGGAAACAGTGAGTTCGGGGCTGAGGGCAATCGGCGGGACATAAGAAATCGGCAAGACTACTGTAAACTTCGTTCCGCTCCCCGGTAAAAAGATTAGGTAAGCAAGGCAGGGTTGTAAAGGGCAGAGATTCCCGCTGCGTGACCCTGCACAAAACCGCAAAGGCAAGATGAAGTGGCACGGTCGGAATAATCCAGTCATTTTGCAAGGCTCGCTGATCTTCCAGGAGATCAACCAGATAATCAACCGCATCACGATCGCTGGCCGTAAAACTTGCATTAGAAGATGACAGGAGTTTTTTTCCGGCAAGCAAATTTTCTTCCAGAGAATCTACAAGAACCAAGGTTTGAGGTTCACTTTTCTGCGCATAAAACTCCAGCGCCCGATAACCAAATTTTCCACAACCGATAATATGGATTCTCTGCATTAGCAATCCCGCTCCACGATATAGTCAGCCAGAGCTTTCAGACCTGACCCGTTTTCACCTAATGGTTCCAGAAGAAGAAGCGCCTGCCGGTGCAGCTCAGCCAGTTTTTGCCGGGCCTGTTCAAGGCCGAACAGAGAAACAAAAGTCAACTTGCCCAACTCCCGATCAGAGCCAATATCTTTTCCAAGGCTCTCCTCTTCACCAACTTCATCAAGTATATCATCAGCTACTTGAAAAGCGAGACCGATAACTGCACCAAATTCAGCCAGTCGGGAACGTAATTGGAGATCACCTTGGGCCAGATCAACCCCGGCCAGCAGAGAACCAGTAATCATAGCCCCGGTTTTTCGACGATGCAGAGTTTCAAGTAACTGACTCTGAAGTGTAAATTCCGTTTGATTTTCTACGCCCTGGCTCAAGATATCGATCGCCTGGCCGCCAACCATACCGTCACGCCCGGCGGCTCGTGACAACCCGGAAACCAGTTTAAGCACGGTTTCGGGATCAGTTTCAACCTCTTCTGAAAGCAGACGAAAAGCCTCGGTCAAAAGAGCGTCACCGGCCAAGATTGCCATCGCTTCACCGTAAACTCGGTGATTAGTCGGACGCCCCCGACGCAGATCATCATCATCCATAGAAGGAAGGTCATCATGAATCAGAGAGTAGGTATGAACCAACTCATAGGCTGCTGCCACGGGCAAGGCCCGCTGCCAATCTTCGGCCAGAAGACGGTAGGCCATAATTGTCAAAATCGGCCGTAAACGTTTGCCACCGGCATCTACACTATAGTGCATAGAATCATTTAAAGGCGCTGCTAATCGAGCTCCAAGTTCATCGGCAAACAGCAAATCCTGCAAATAGGCGTTAATTTGAGGTACATAGGCATTAAGATAAACCGCTAATTGACCCTTCATTCTTTAAAATCCTCAAGCTGGCCGCCCTCTTTCTCATCCGCCACCAAAACCTGCACCTTCTCTTCAACCTCACTCAAGCGCAGATGGCAGAAACGCATCAACTTGACGCCCTGCTCAAAAAGTTTCAAGGATTCCTCTAATGATACCTCTTCACCTTCGAGCTTACCAACAACCTCTTCCAGCCTCTTCATCGAATCTTCAAAACTTACTTTTGCCATTTCCATCCTCCCACGGCAGTTTTAACAAATGTTTACTGTCACCAACAAAACGGAGCGGATCAACAAAAACTCCGGCAATTTTGACCCCCCAATGCAGATGCGGCCCGGTCACGCGACCACTGCTCCCGGCCTTCCCAATAATTTGCTCTGAAGCAACAATATCACCGGGACGACAAAGTATCTCATCAAGATGCATATATAGCGTAAAGATATCAAGACCATGATCGATAATCACCAGATTACCACTATAATAGAGCTCTTCGGCTAATACTACCCGACCTTTCGCTGCGGCTGCAATAGGAACTCCGACAGCAGCCTTAAAATCAATTCCACCATGCGGTGACTTTGGTTTACCGTTAAGTAGCCGCCGGCGACCAAAAGGAGAGGTTATGGTCGATGAAAGTGGTGACCTAAACACCTCTGCAAAAAGCAGAGACTCTCCGGAAGAAGCATAGGCAACTCCCAGATTCTGCCGATCACGTTTGATCTTTTGCAAATTTTCCGCAAGTATCGGAGTCGCCATCTCCTCCGGCACCGTTAGCCGCTGTTCACCGTAATCATGAGCCAGTACAGTGATCGGCACAATCAGTTCTTCCCCACTTTGCAGCATGATTGTAAGCTTATATTTACCGGCGGCAGTTCCCAAAGGTACTGCCGCAACCCCGCGCCAACCTTGAGCAACCGCTTCTAGAGAGAATTTACGGTCTCTAAAACTCATACGCAAAGGTTGATGAGCCGAAGCTTGCGCCAGACTATCTCGAGAGTGCAGAGCGACTACAATTGCCTGCCCCGGCTGCGAAATTCCCGGGGCATAAAAAATCTGATAACCTGACTGCGTAAGCGAAACAAAATCCCCGTTTTCAGCCCACACAGAAAACGACTGCAAAAACACCACAAACACCACAAAAAACAGAAAAACTGAAAATGATAGCTTATTTCTCATCACGTCCTTTTCATCATTCATCATTCATCATTCATCACTGCCTCAACCCTACACACGGCCCCACCCTGATGCAGGCGGAGGCGCAGTTGCTCCCCCACAACGAGATCATCACTTTTGCTGACCACCTGATGATTATCGACTTTTTCAACAACTGTATAGCCCCGAGCTAAAACTGCCAAAGGACTAGCGGCTTTTAGTCGATCACTCTGAGCTGTAATTGACTGTCTTTTGCCAGCCAAAAGATGTCGTATTGCCTGACCAAATCGCTGCTCCTGCGAGTTTATTTCATAAGCAAGTGGCTTTATACGAACCAGCGGTGACACCTGACCGAGACGAAGTTCATGAATTTTTAAATTTTCCCGAACCAAGCGCAAACGCGAGAGCATTGCCGTCCGAAAACGGATTTTCAACTCTATAAAGTCCTGACGGCGAAGCAAAACGGCCTCGCTCCCCCGATCCAGAGCCAAGCCCAACATCTGCAGCCGGCGGCGTTCCTGAGTTATCCGATAACGCCCGATCTGCTGAAGACGCTGCCTGAGATGGTGCAGACGATCAACCATTTCACTCTGGTTGGCAATCACTAACTCAGCCGCAGCTGAAGGGGTCGGTGCCCTGAGATCAGCCACGAAATCGGCAATTGTAAAATCAATCTCATGGCCTACGGCACTGATCAAGGGGATTGCACAGGCCGCAATCGCTCGGGCCACCCGTTCATCATTAAAAGGCTGCAGATCTTCATAAGAACCACCACCTCGAGTCAGAATAACCGTATCTATACGATCTCGCCAGTAGTGGCTGACGAGATCCAAAGCCGCCACAATTTCAGTAGCCGCCCGTTCACCTTGAACCATTACCGGCACAACCATAATTTCAACCCCGGCAAAACGGCGGCGGATCACCTGCAGGATATCGTGAACTGCAGCCCCTGTGGCCGAAGTTATCAGAGCCAAAGTACGAGGTAACAAGGGAATCTTTTTTTTTCGATCCGTATCGAACAATCCTTCACGCATCAATTTTTCTTTAAGTTGAGTAAAGGCTCGCCACAAACCACCCATACCCTGGAGCTCTATAGTGGAGACAATTATCTGATATTCTCCCCGGGGCTCATAAAGGCTGATACGCCCATTGCACAAAACCCGATCTCCCTCTTGCGGCTGGTATGGCAAAGTCCTTTGTTGACGCCGAAAGAATACCGCTTTCAGCTGAGAGCGATCATCCTTGAGGGTAAAATAGACATGTCCTGAAGCCGGGGTGCGAAGGCTTGAGATCTCACCCTCGACCCAGACCGGGGTGAAGTTATCCTCGATAACCAGACGGATATCACCGTTAAGCTGGGAGACACTGTAGATATGCCGAGTCTCATCGTAATCATCACTCTGGCCACTATCTTCCAGCCAAAACTCGTCTGGAAGCTTTAATGAATTCATAGTTTAAAGTCCTTAACCGGGTGAGCCGGAAGCAAAAACACTAAACGCGAAGCCGCTAAGGCGCAAGGTCGCAAAGAAAAAAAAGGTAACTCTTCGGCCAACTCGTAAAATATGGAAAAATATTTACAATAATAGAAAAGTAAACTGAATAGTTAACCCAGGAGATTTAATCCATCCTTATGGTGGAGTCAAGTCAGCTTTTCACAATATTAAAATCGAACGATTTTCTATTTTCAACTGAACCACTCTTTTTTTAAAAAAAATGACGGAACCATTTATTTTTCTTGAATTTTCTTTCTTTCCCTGTTAACATAATAAAGCTTTTAAAGATTAGAATTTACTTAACCAAAAAAGAGTTGTTTGATTTTTACAGACTGTTAAGTTTCGCATGGATGGAGTTGAGGTTGCTGAACTGTTGCCCGCTTCAAACTCCCCTATAATCACACTATAGATTTCAATTTAGAGAGTTATATAAATGTTCAGCTCATTTTTCGGTCTCTTCTCCAGCGATCTGGCAATTGACCTTGGCACGGCCAACACTCTGGTTTATGTTGAAGGAAAGGGAATTATCATTGATGAACCTTCAGTTGTTGCTGTCCAGAGCCTACCCAATGGTACCAAAAAAGTTCTAGCTGTCGGTACCGAAGCCAAACTTATGCTCGGTCGGACACCAGGTAATATTGTTGCAATCAGGCCCATGAAAGATGGCGTAATTGCCGACTTTGAAGTTACAGAAGCGATGCTCCGTCATTTTATAACCAAAGTCCATAAGCGCAAAAAATGGGTGCGCCCTCGAACTGTTATCTGTGTCCCTTCGGGAATCACCCAAGTTGAACGACGCGCGGTTAAAGAATCTGCAGAATCGGCCGGAGCCCGAGAGGTATATCTTATCGAGGAACCCATGGCCGCCGCCATTGGGGCTGGACTGCCAATCACTGAACCAACCGGCAATATGGTTGTCGATATCGGCGGGGGCACCACCGAAGTTGCGGTCATTTCTTTAGCCGGCATCGTCTTTTCCCGTTCGGTAAGGGTTGGCGGTGACAAAATAGATGAAGCTATTATTCAATACATTCGCCGTAAATATAACATGATGATCGGCGAGCGCATGGCTGAACAGATAAAAATAGAGATCGGCTCCGCCGCCCCCTTCGACGAATCCAAAGTCATGACCATTAAAGGTCGCGACACTGTAGCCGGTGTCCCCCAAATTCTGGAAATCAACTCCGAAGAGATCCGCGAAGCCTTGACTGAGCCAGTTAACGCCATCCTCGATGCCGTCAGGGTCGCCCTTGAACGAACCCCACCAGAACTTGCCGCTGACATTGTTGACAAAGGAATTATGTTAACCGGTGGAGGGGCCCTCCTACACAACCTCGACACCTTGATGCGCCATGAAACTGGACTACCGATAACCGTTGTCGAAGACCCTCTGACCTGCGTTGTCCGCGGCTCAGGAATGGTTCTGGATAACTTAAAGCTTTTACGGCAAGTTACTGAAAGCGAATAGACCAAGGCTTTAAACTTTTAGCGAGACTGTCATGACCACGTTAAGCCACCGCCTACCCTGGTTCTTAAGCTTGGTATTAATTTTTATTTTTTCCACCCTCTGTGTAAGCTTTGGCCTGCAAAAAGGAGGTAGCCTTATCAGCATTGCTGAACGTGCAGCTTTGACGATGACCTACCCTATCCAAAAGTCTATTAACTGGACCTTTGCTACCAGTAGTAACATTTTTGACAACTACATCAGCCTGGTCGGCACCAAAAAGAACAATGCCAAATTAAAAAAAGATCTTGATCTCATGAAACATCGCCTGGCCCAATTTGAAGAAGCTCGTATCGAAAACCAGCGTCTGCATCAGCTGCTTAACTTCAAAAAACAGCACGACACCCTGGAGCAAGGTCTGGCAGCTCACATTATTGGCCGGCAAACTGATAGCCTCTCACAAATTTTTATAATTGATTGTGGATCCCGTCAAGGTCTCAAAATCAATAACCCAGTATTTACACCAGGCGGAGTTATCGGCCGCATCATCGCCTGCGGACCACAATCTGCCAAAGTCCTCCTACTCGTTGATCAAAATAGCGCTTGCGACGTTATAATTCAAAGAAACCGTATTCGTGGAACCCTGCAAGGCACAGGCAGCGACCTCTGCGAACTGGCCCATCTCCAGCGTACCGCCGATGTCAAAGTCGGCGACACGCTGATCACCTCAGGCCTTGATAACATGTTCCCCAAAGGCATAACGGTCGGTACTGTCGTTAAAACTGAACAAGACCCTAACGGCCTCAGCCAACAGATCAAAGTAAAACCAACATTCGATCTCAACACTATTGAAGAGGTTTATATAATACCTTCACGGAAAACGTCCTAAACCGATGCCTACCCTGACCCTCTTTTCACCACTATTTTTCACCTTTTTAGCGTTCATTCTAAAAGCGATTGAATCAAGTTTCTTCCCAAATCTTGGGATCCCGGCGGGCTTCACTCCAGACCTAAACCTCGTACTCATAGTCTTCCTAACCTCTCGACCACTAGGCCTACGCTGTTTATTGGCTGCTGCTGGAATTTCCCTGACGACATCTCTATTCAGCAGCTCTCCAGGTATCATACAACCAATTTTACACCTCGCCATATTCTTTGCCGGATGCCATCTTAACCGCACTGTTTTCATGAACCACATCTTCCCTCAAGCACTTTTCGCCGGCACCTGCAAACTTCTCCTGACCATTTTTCTCGGGATTGCAATCGGCTCTCCTGACTTTTCCAACCTCATCTTAAAAGCCTTCGGCGGGATCATTACAACAACTATATTTGCGATCCCTATCCTCTTTTGCCTGAATACTCTTCAGGCTCGCTACATTCCCAGCAACCCCAACATTCTCTCCGCCTAATTTGTCAACTCTCTTTTTATGGCTAATGTAGATAACAGTAAAAAAAATAAACGCGAACAGATTGCCGTCAATGGACGCATAATCATGATCGCTATGGCAATAATAGTCTCTTGCCTAACTCTCCGGCTTTGGTACATCCAAATAGTTCAAGGCGAGTATTATAATCAAAAATCACAAGATAACCGTATAAGAACCAGACGAATCCGGGCTTTAAGAGGCATTATCACAGATCGAAACCGGGAAATCCTAGCCGACAATTCTCTGGCTTTCAACCTGCAGCTAATCCCTGAGAATATTGATGAAATTGAAAATGTCGCTGAACTTCTGGCCACCCAAATCGATGATCTCAAAACTGAAACAATTGTAACTCTATACAATAAAACTCCCCGCAGTGCCCGTCATCGGCCAATCACCTTAAAAAAAAATCTCTGTCCCAATGAGCTGGCCCGAGTCGAATCCCGAAAATTTGAACTACCGGGCATTCTCATCGAAACTGAGCCCATACGGGAGTATCCGTACGATGAAATATGCTCGCATGTTATTGGTTATCTGGGATTTATCAATGATCGAGAACTGGGGTTACAGGCTTATAAAAGTTATGCCCGGGACGATCTTGTCGGGCGCTCCGGCATCGAAGCAGGTTACCAGGAATATTTACGCGGTCAGGACGGCCAACGCCAAGTCGAAGTCAACGCTCGCGGCCGGGAACTATCCTCCTACACCACAATACCGGCCCAATCTGGAAAAAACCTGGAATTGACCATAGATATCGACCTCCAACAACATGCTTTCGATCTGCTGGGTGCAGAAGTCGGAAGCGTAGTTGCCATTAATCCTAAAAACGGTGAGATTCTGGCCCTGGTCAGCACTCCGTCATTCTCCAACAATCTTTTTGCGACACGAATCTCCACTAAAGATTGGCAAACAATCAACAGCGACCCCCTGCACCCTCTACAAAATCGCCCAATCCAGGGACGTTATCCCCCCGGCTCCACGATCAAACCATTGATCGCTGCTGTCGCCCTTACTGATCAGGTGATAACCCCGCAAACATCATTTTCCTGTAACGGTTCCATGACTCTGGGCCGCAGCAATTTTCGCTGCTGGAACCGCTATGGTCACGGCCATGTCGATCTCTACCGTTCACTGAAAGAGTCCTGTGACGTCTATTATTATAATCTCGCAACCAGAATTCCGATCGATCGAATTGCTGCCTACGGGTCCAACTTCGGTCTCGGTCATCTCAGCGGCATCGAACTTCAGGAAGAGAAAAGCGGACTTTTACCAAGTTCGTCATGGAAGTTGAAAAACGTTCATGATCAATGGTATACAGGCGATACAATTTCAGTTTGCATCGGCCAGGGTTATCTGACAACTACCCCGCTACAGATCGCCGCCATGTATACAGTATTCGCCAATGGAGGCATCTACTACAAACCGCACCTGGTTAAAGATAAGAACGCTCAACCAACTTCAGACAAGCGCCATAAAACCTCTACAAAAAACGATGGCACCCGGGTCGAAATAAGCGATCCCCATATGCAGGCCATACGTAAAGCTCTCTGGCAAGTGGTTAATGACAAACGTGGAACTGCTTTTAAATCGCGGATCACCACCGAAGGGTGGGAGATGGCTGGAAAAACCGGTACCGCCCAGGTTGTCAAACAGACCCTTGAGGATTTAAAAGGGTCTAAAGAGATCCCTTGGCGTTTTCGTGACCACGCCTGGTTTGCCGCTTTTGCCCCTTACAGCGACCCTGAGATTGCTATTGCAGTTCTAATTGAACATGGTGGTCATGGCGGTTCAACAGCTGCGCCAATTGCCCGACAAGCAATAGAGTTTTATCTTGACAAACTAAAGTGGGCTTTGCCCACTACCCAAGGCACAAAACGTTTATCAAAGGATGAAGGTTAAGACAAATATTTCATCATGTTTTTTTATTCATCCTTCATCCTTGAGAATCTCTTATGAACCTATCCAAACAAACCCCACAACGTACCCACCTTATTGATGCCAAATCAGAGCAGTACACCCCTTGGCCCAAGAATCGCCTGACAGAACAACCCCTTGAACGTAAACGTCTATATGATTTTGATTATCTGACCCTGGGATTGACATTGACTCTAGTTTTTTTAGGAATCGTCACTATCTACAGCGCCACCTACAACCCCGATGCCGGAGGCTGGCTGACAGCTTACTGCCGCCGGCAAACTACCTGGTTCGGTATCGCCATGGTTGTTGGCAGTGGGCTCTTTATATTCCATTACAACTACCTCTACCAAGCGGCCTACCCTCTCTACGGACTCGGTTTAGCGCTGTTATTGGCAGTCGAGATAGCCGGCAGTAACCATATGGGAGCTACTCGCTGGCTCTCGATTGGCGGCATGAATGTGCAACCTTCGGAATTTGCCAAACTCTCTGTCATCCTCGCCCTGGCCCGCTACTTAAGCGATCGACGTCTGCCCCCACCCTACAACTTGAAAGAGTTATTGACCCCGGCCATCATTGTCGCCTTACCGACTATCCTGATCCTCAAACAGCCCGACCTCGGTACAGCCCTACTTATTATTTTGATTTCAGGGGTCGTTATTTTCATTGCCGGAATTACCAGAGGAACAATTATAACAATTGCACTAAGCGCCCTGACAACCGCTTTTGCGGGCTGGCACTTCATGCACGATTACCAGCAGCAACGAGTTTTAACTTTTATCAACCCTGAAAACGACCCTTTAGGCTCCGGCTACCATATTGCGCAGTCGAAAATTGCCATCGGGGCCGGCAAACTCTTCGGCAAAGGCTTTCTCAAAGGAACGCAAAACACCCTGCATTTTTTACCTGAACAACATACTGATTTTATTTTTGCCACCTACGCTGAGCAATGGGGATTTTTAGGAACGATGGTCCTTTTAGCACTCTATTTCACCTTTCTTTTCCGGGCTTTAAATATTGCTATGGAAGCAAAAGACAGCTTTGGAAGCTATCTTGCAAGCGGCATCGCGGCCATTTTTTTCTGGCAAGTCACCATCAACATTGGTATGGTTTTAGGACTTATGCCGGTAGTCGGTATCCCCCTGCCTCTCTTTAGTTATGGCGGCACTTCGATGCTTACTTCACTGGTCTTGATCAGCATCCTTTTAAATATCCATTACCGCCGCAAGGCTTAAAACAGTTGTCAGTCGCCAGTCGTCAGCAAACCCTGACACTAGGTGACTGACGACTGGCGACTGAAGACTGAGAACTGACACATGGTTGCCAAAAAAAATAAGACCTCCTTTTTCTGCACTTCATGCGGCTACCAGAGCGCTAAATGGCTGGGTAAATGTCCAGGCTGTAATGAGTGGGAGACAATGCGGGAGGCCCCTCCTGAAACCGCAAGTGATCATGAAACCCCGCAGATGATAGCGGCCATCAGCGAACTCGGAGATATTGCAGTACCAATTCCGATTAGTAACATTAATGAGAGTGAACAACCTCGCCAGGCTACTGGTATCAGTGAATTTGATCGGGTTTTAGGAGGTGGCCTGGTCAAAGGCTCAGTCGTACTGGTAGGTGGTGATCCGGGGATTGGCAAATCTACACTGCTTCTCCAGATCCTCGACCGCTTAAGCATTCCCCAGCATATCACCCTCTATGTTTCCGGCGAAGAGTCTCCGGGGCAAAGCAAGATGCGCAGCCGACGTATGGGCATCAATAACGAACATCTCTATTTCCTGGCAGCCTCAGGCATTGAAGAGATCATCAAAAATTTTCGGCAACTCAAACCGAAAACCCTGGTTATAGACTCAATCCAGACCTGCCACAGCCCGGAGATAAAATCCCCCCCCGGCACTACCAGCCAGATCAGGCAAACCGCCGCCCACCTGGTCAAGATTGCCAAACTAACCAATACGCCGATCTTTATAATTGGCCACGTCACCAAAGATGGTGCTATCGCCGGCCCCAAACTGCTTGAACATATGGTCGATACGGTTCTCTATTTTGAATCTGACACCCAATACCCTTTCCGCATTCTCAGAGCCGTCAAAAATCGCTTTGGTTCAACCAATGAGATTGGTGTTTTTGAGATGACCGGCAGCGGTCTTGTTGGAGTTGAGAGCCCCTCCAGCATTTTCCTGAATGAGCGTCCGCAAAACCTGGCAGGCTCCCTGGTCAGTGCCACAATTGAAGGTTCCAGACCAATTTTGACCGAGATCCAAGCCTTGGTCAGCACTGCCGTCTCCGGTGGTATACCGCGGCGCACAACCCTCGGCATTGACCGCAACCGGGCGGCCCTGATGATTGCCATTATGGAGAAACGCCTGCGCCTTAATTTCAGTAATAAAGATATATTTCTTAATATTGTCGGTGGTTTAAAGGTAGTCGAACCAGCCATCGACCTGGCCCTGATCGCCGCAATTCTTTCCAGCCACCTGGATCAGGTGATACCGGCAACAACCTTAGTTATCGGAGAGGTCGGGCTGACTGGAGAGATCAGACGCGTAAATATGATCGATCAGCGCTTAAGTGAAGCTTTGAAATTCGGCTTCAAAAAGATCATTGTCCCGCAAGGCAACCTCTCATCACAAACAAGTGGAAATCAGGGATTAAAAGAGATTTCCACCTTGCAGGAACTGGCTGAAGCACTCTTTTCATGATTCGGTTACCAAATCACTCTCATTTGTGTTTATTTGTGTCTATTTGTGGTTATTTTTGTAACCCTTCAGGTCTAAATTAATGATACGAAGTCAACTGTTTTTACAAATTCTGAAGTTTTTAATTTTCGGAGTTCTTGCCATAACCATTCCCGAAACCGCGCTCACACAAGAAAAACCTTTAATCGGAGCCCAGATTTCGATTCTTGAAGGTGACAATTGGGACACTTGCGAGAAGTACTTTCAGGGTCTTAAAAAATTGGGCTATAATACTATTATCCTGCGGGTTTTTCATAATCGCAAAGATCGCTTTCATAACCTGGTAAAAGAGTCGGTTCGCAAACATTTCCAGGAAGGTGTCTACTTCAATACCGACCAGTCTCCAACCATCACCGACATCCTAACTCCAGCCTGCAAAATCGCGCACCGTAACGGACTCAAGATCTTCGCCTGGATGACAACTTTAAAAGCCAACTACGCCCGCAAATTAAGACCGCAAGTCTTAAGTTATGATAAAAAGCGAGGTAATTTTATACGTGAAAAAAACCTTATGGATCCTCAAGCTCCAGAAAATATTGCCTTCCTCAAGCAACTATTTAAAGATCTCGCCGCCTACCCAATTGACGGCATCCTTCTCCAGGACGACCTCATCCTCAGACACAATCAGGGCTTTAAAAAGATAAACCACACAGTCGTTCCAATACCAGCAGATATCTACAGATCCGCCAGAGAAATCAAACCTTACAGAGCCCCATTTTACAACTGGCGCCAACAACAAGCCTTAAATCTACAGCACCTTGCCAATGAAATTTTCACGATCTGCCGCACTTTGAAACCAAAAATCCTCTGCGCCCAAAATATCCATTACGAACTTCTCTATAATGCTGATTGGGGACGCGACTGGTTTGCCTCTACTTTGGCATCAATAGCTGCATCAGAAGCTGATTACCTGATGGTTATGGCTTATCAAGAAAGAATCAGAAGGGAGTTGGAACTGACCTCAGAAAGAGAACTTACGTCAACGATGACAAAACTCTTTAAAAATGGACAGGTCCATGAAAAAGAGAGAATAATTTTTAAATTTGAAATCCCACCTTTAACCGGCTCACTCAAACAGAAACAAAAATCGATTGTGACCTTACAAGAGATCATAAATAACGCCCGTAAAAAGGGTTGGCAGGACCTGATACTAACCCCATGCAACAATCTGACAACTGCACAGTATCTTAAAAGCAGGGGTCAGCCTTCAGTCTTCAGTCTCCAGTAAAGTCATAATGACGACTAACACCTGATCAGGTATATCGCCGAATTATCTCCTCAACGATTGATGTGGTTGAGTACTCATCGACAAAGGGGAGCGAATAGACCTTGCCGCCTCGCGCCTCAACCAGATCTCGTCCGACAATTGAAGCAGTATCCCAATCCCCTCCTTTAACTAGAATATCTGGTTGCAACACCCTAATCAATTGATAGGGATCATCTTCATCGAAAATGGTTACATAATCGACAGAAGCCAACGCCGCAAGCAGCAGAGCACGAGCATCTTCGGCCATAATCGGTCGTTTTTCTCCCTTCAATCGGCGGACAGATGCATCAGAGTTTAAACCGATAACAAGAATATCACCCAGTTCTTTTGCTGCGGCCAGATAAGTGACGTGCCCTGGATGCAGGATATCAAAGCAACCATTTGTAAAAACAATCTTTTTACCATTTTTTTGCAATTCCCCCAGCACCGGAACCAGACTCTTCGCTGAGATTATAGAATTCGATTCAAGCAAAACAAATCCTCCATAGCCGGCAAAGCCGGGATAACGACTTGACAAAAACAGAAACTATCAATAAAAGTAAAGATACCTGTGCGGGTTTTTTACCCGCAACCCCAAGGCACAGAGACCAAAGGCGCAAAGCTTTCTCTAACAGATTAAAGAGACCATAATGCAAAAAGATAAAAAATTAGTTCTCATTGTTGATGATGAAGAAGATATTCGTGAGATTCTTTCCGAAACCCTGGAAAGTCTTGATTTCGAATACCTGACTGCCTGCGATGGCGACGAAGCTATCGCCCTGTTAGATCAACATCACGAAAGCATTGATGCGGTGATCTGCGACCTCAAGATGCCAAAAGTTTCAGGCGATCAGGTTATCGCCCATGGCGCCCAGAAATATCCTCTGATCCCAATTATCATCCTCACGGGATTTGCCCAACTGGATATGGCTCTCGACCATATGCGACTTGGGGCTTTTGACTACATGACCAAGCCATTCCGCGTCAAAGAACTTTTACTGCTCTTAAACCGCGCCCTGGAGTTCCGCCAACTCCAAGAGGATAAGATAGCCTACCAGAATACCCTTGAAGAGAGAATTGAAGAGGCCACTCAAGCTCTCCACAACCGGGTTGTACAAACCGTCAGTTCTTTCATTCTGGCTATCGAAGAGAAAGACCGCTACACCCAAGGCCACTCAAAACGAGTTTCAGAATATTCTGCCATGATGGCAGAGACTCTCAAACTACCGGAAGAGGATCGGCTCGACCTGCTCTATGCCGCTCAACTCCACGACATTGGCAAAATCGGAATTTCTGAACAACTCCTCAATAAACCCGGCAAACTTAATGTAGTTGAATATGAAACCATTAAAACCCATCCCAGTAAAGGCGTAAAAATCCTTGAGCCTCTCGTTTTTCTCGGTCATCTTCTGCCGATTATCGAAGGTCATCATGAGTGGTTTGACGGTACCGGTTACCCCAAAGGCCTGGCGGGAGAAAAAATCCCATTTATGGCCCGGATAATTGCCGTCTGTGACACTTTTGACGCAATGACCTCGGCACGGTCATACCGTAAACCCCTACCCCTTAAAATCGCCATCCAAGAGATCAAGGATGGCTCTGGAAGCCAGTTTGACCCGAAAGCGGTTACAGCCTTCCTGAAAGTCTTTGAAGAGACCCTTGCCTCCCGTATGACCTCACAAGGATCTCCATAATAATTCCTATAGCCATTTGCCTTGATCAGAGTAGACCCCGGTCAAAGTGGCCAGTTTACGCCGCAAGCGCATAAACCGGGCTTTCATACCCTGAAGCCAGAGACCGTGTCGACTGGACTGTTCTTTTGTAAAAAAGATATTTTCAGGATTTATCTCGACCTGCAACTCTACCTTATCCCCATCCTGGCAGATATTGCCGTAATTTCGACATACCACACATTGAATCCGATCTTTACCCAGGAGCTGAATCACATCGCTGCCGCATAACGGGCAGGCCCAGTCTGCAAAAACCCGCTCCTGACCACTAAACAGAGACTCGCCAAGAGATGCAGCCCGCTTGAATTGCGCCTCATTTTCAAAAAAAACCTCCCCCGGCAGAGCCCCATAGAAGATCTCAGAGGCTCGCAGCTTAAGCCCCAGAATCAAACTAAAACTATTGAGCATCATCTCACTGTAGCCGGCCTCACCCTTAATCCCGGCCGTCACCAGATTAATCGCAGGTTTGTCGCGCAAACTAAAAGACGCAGAAAAAAGTTGCAAACAACGATCCAGAAAAACTTTTAGCTGGCCATTAGCCCCCATAAAATAGGTTGGTGATGCAATAATCAAGGCATCTGCGGATGCCATAGTTTCGGCAACCGCTGTAAAATCATCTTCAAGTGGACATATGCCATTCACCAGGCAAGCATAACATGCCTTACAAGGCTTTATCTCCTTGGCGGTAAGACGAATCAACTGCAACTCATGATCAACCGGCACATTACGACAGATCTCCTTGACTAATATTTCGCAATTCCCCAACTCGCGGGGCGAGAGTACCAAGGCAACAATTTTTTTTACCATTATTTTATCCTTCTAATATCAATTTAAAAATTATCTCTGTGAGAAGTGTAAAAATTTACAATACACACTGGAGCGGTAACTATATTTCCCATTTTAATACTGTAAAAACAGATAAATAAGCTAAGTAAAAAATCAACAAAAACACTCTAGAGAAATATTATAACATCTTTATAAAATAAACCAGACAACTAAGTAAAAAGTATTTAATAGGTTTATAAACCCTGTTGATAAGATGTTGACAACCTTCCAGAAATCTCTAAATAACTTAAAATACTAACTTTTTTAAAAACTCGGCAAAATTTGCACTATTTTATTTTATCCTTTATTTTCAATACCTTATAAATATCAACAGATTTCTCCACACTTTTTTTCAACAACCGACCAGAAGATCCCAAGGAGAGCACTAAGCCTGTTAACAACTTACCACCTAAAAACCAAAAATATCCCGGGAAAACAACCCAAATCGCAAAAATTAAAAATAAATATGCTCTTACAAAAGTAACTTTTAACCACTATCAAATTATGTTAAAATTTTCCACCCACCCTTGACAAGCGAACTCAGCTCTGCTAACTAGGTCCGCGAAAACAAGTTGAAATACCTTAAAAGAAATCAAGGGTCTCCAAAAAACCTTCTAATACTGACCTGCAGTCACCCACCATTATAGAGAACCTCATTTGTCACTAATAAATGCAATCGTCCTGGGAATTGTCCAGGGATTAACCGAATTTCTTCCCGTCAGCAGCTCAGGTCACCTTGTCATTGCCGAACATCTGCTCCCAGGTTGGCACCAACCCGGAATTGTCTTTGAGATACTTCTCCACCTTGCCACCCTTTTGGCAGTAATAATTTTTTTCCGCAACGATTTGGCCGCCCTGATCAAATCCCTCTACACCTCCGGCGAGCAAGCCGCAAAACACCGACGCGTCATCCTGATGTTACTGATCGCCACGATTCCGACCGGGATTATTGGACTTACCGGAAAAAAATTTTTCGTCACACTTTTTGACCGCCTTGATGTGGTCGGGGGCATGCTACTGATAACAGCTTTAATCCTCTGGCTGGCGGAAAGACAGGCGCCGGAAAAGCTGACAAAAAAAAGTACTACAATTTTAGACGCCATAACCATTGGGATAACCCAAGGCTTGGCAATCCTACCGGGAATCTCGCGGTCGGGATCGACGATTGGTGCCGCTATGCTTTTAGGGGTCGAACCTCGAACCGCCGCCAGATTCTCTTTTCTACTCTCCATACCGGCAATCTGCGGAGCCGCACTCTTAAATCTCAAAGAGATCAGCACAATCCCTTCCGATCAGGTTATAGCATGTCTCTGCGGGGCCTTGGCGGCTTTATTTAGTGGCCTTATGGCACTTAAATTATTGCTTATGATAATTGAAGAGCGGCGTTTAAAGATCTTTGCTCTATACTGCCTTATAGTCGGCAGCGCAACCCTGATTTGGGCCTTTGCGGGATAACTTAAAAGTGAAATTTACAATTTAACAACATGAAAGAATTACTGTATAAAATAGTCTCTCTAATCGTCGCCATTGTCGCAAAATTCGGCTACGGCGGCATTATTGTCATGATGTTTTTGGAAAGCTCTTTTTTCCCCTTCCCCAGTGAAGTTGTGATCCCGCCAGCAGGCTATCTTGCCGAACGCGGAGAAATGAATTTTTTCCTGGTCGTGGCGGCTGGTATCCTGGGCAGTATCCTGGGGGCTCTCTTTAACTATTGGCTCGCCTTAAAAATGGGCCGCCCGGCCCTTCTCCATTACGGCCGTTATGTCGGCTTGACTCCGACAGGCTTTGCTAAAGTCGAAAAATTTTTCAGCGATCACGGAATCTTCGGAACTTTCGTCGGCCGCCTGATTCCCGGCGTCCGCCAATATATTTCATTTCCCGCCGGACTCGCCCGCCTGCCATTAATCCCTTTTATTCTTGCAACCGGCTTAGGAGCCGGTATCTGGGTCATCATTCTGGCCGTCATAGGTTATCTGGTTGGCAACAATCAGGAACTGATCAGCAGTTACTCCCACCAAGCTTTCTATATTCTGGCGCCTTTCCTGCTTCTGAGCTGTATCATCTATATCTGGCGCCACAAGAGAAACAGTCGTCAGTAAAGTTACAGCGGGTTATGGCGTCGAACTTTGCTTCGCCCTCACAAACGGGTTCACACCTTGACAAATGGCGGATTAAAAGCTTGGTTTTGCGCGAACCTTCCGGCCGCCAAGTGTCAAGAAATGACCCCAGCCGAGACAGGTCGAGCAAAAAACGCGACAAAAACCTCACTCTATCTCGGACGGGGTCAATTCTTGACTATGGCGTATTGAGATAATCGGACAAACCGAAAATATGCCAATAGCCATTGTCCAGATTTGACCCCATTATAAAGGGCGAAGCTATGTATATCTCCACCCTCTATAACTTAATTATTGAACTTTGATTACCCATTACAAGCTACGTAGCTCCAAAAACCTACAACCAACCTAACGCCCCGGGCACTGGGCCGCAATTTCAGGAGCGATATTTTTGCTGCCGTAGGCTTTCTCAAAATGAGCCGCAAACTCTCCGGCCAGTTTTTGGGCGCGCTGATCATAGGCTTCTTTATCCTGCCAAGTCTCACGAGGATTGAGGATTTGGGCCGGGACACCGGGACAACTCTGCGGAACCTTGACATGAAAAACCGGATCATCAAGATAGTCTACGTCCTTTAAATCGCCATTCATGGCCGCCTTAACCAAAGCCCTTGTCAGTTTAATATCCATCCGCCTGCCTTCGCCAAAAGGACCACCACTCCACCCGGTATTGACCAGAAAAACTTCCGAGCTATAACTCTCCATCCGAGCCCCCAACATACCTGCATAAACATCTGGATTGCAGGGCATAAAGGGTTCCCCGAAAAAACGGGAAAAGGTGGTTACCGGCTCAACAATCCCAGTCTCAGTTCCAGCCAATTTACTGGTATAGCCCATCAAAAACCACAACATCGCCTGCTCCGAATCAAGTTTACTTAAGGGAGGCAAAACCCCATTCGCATCAGCGGTCAGGAAAAGAATGGTCTGCGGATGACCGGCGACCGATGATTGTTTGATATTGCTCAACTCCGACAAAAGATACGAACCTCTGGAATTGGGAGTCAGACGCTCATCGTCAAAATCAAAGTGACCATCAGGATAGAGCATCGCATTTTCGACAATTGAACCATGTTCAAGATAGTCACCTTTATGCATAATCGCATTATAGATCTCCGGCTCCGCCTCAGGATCTATATTGATCATTTTGGCATAGCAACCGTTCTCAAAGTTAGCGATTCCAGCATCACTCCAGCCATGTTCATCATCACCCAACAAGGCTCTCTCGGGATCGGCGGAAAGCGTTGTCTTACCGGTTCCCGAAAGCCCTAACAACATGGCAACATGGCCATCCGGCCCCTCATTGGCCGAACAGTGCAGCGGCAAAATACCAACTTCAGGCAGCATATAGTTCATAACCGAAAACATCAATTTTTTCACGCTGCCGCCATAGGCTGAACCGTAAACAATACCAACCCGTTGATCAAGGTCAATAGCCACTGCCAGATCTGAAGCCTTGCCATCTGCCAAGTTCCGGAGACGGCCCTGATAACGTTCACGATCAAGCTTATCATAAGGCAGAGCCAGTAAGGTGAAGCCTTTATCAGCAAAAACACTGCGCTCAAGATCTTCCGGCAAGGGCCGAAACATATTGTCGGTAAAAAGAGCTACCAAAGCTTTATCAGTTACAACCCTGACCGGCAATGCATATGCAGAATCAGCCCCTAAGACCCGATCGGTCACATAAAGATCATCCTTGACGCTAAGATTTTTGACAGCATCAGCGAAGATCATTGCAAAAGTCTCTTCTGAAACCGGGACATTATTAGGTGAATCCCAATCTATTTTGGCTTCACTTGACGCCCTCTTGACAATCAACGTATCCTTGGGGCTACGTCCCGTTGATTCAGAAGGTGTCCAGGTTGCCAAAGCCCCGTTGGCAGCAACCAGCGCATCACCATTAACGACCGCAGCTCGGATCATCTCTTTACGTTCCGGGTTCTCCACAACCTGATCGCAACCAGCTAACATTTCATCTACGACTAATCTTTTGCTCATTTTCGTCCTCTTTAGTTTTTGGTTTTTATTTATTAAGAAATAAATTCGACAATCCGTACACCATTTCCTCCATACAAACTTTTGACCTCATGGACAAGATCGGCCGAAGGCTGCAAAGGAAAATTTTCCAGAGCCATAACTACTTCACAATCGGGCATCAAGATATTCATAAAAGCCGGGCAGTTGCCCTTATGACGTTGCAGAATATCCTGAAGCATCGCCAGCCGCGCCGGAGCCGCCTGCTCCTGAGACAAGGTCATGACTACCTTTTCAATCACCTTGGAGAGAGCCTCCTCCAGGCCAAAGACCTCACTAACCAACATTTTGGCCTTACTATGGTCATCATTGATTTCGACCCGGCCCTCTAAAATCAGGGGGTCATCATTCTCAATGAAATCTTTGGCTTTCGTAAAAGTCTCTTCAAAAAGGGTCACTTCGACCGAACCGCTAAGATCTTCGAGTACGGCAAAGGCCATGATTTTACCGTTTTTTGTGCGCTTACTGCGCACTGAGGTCAAGAGACCACCGATCCGCATCTGAGCCGCATTCGCACAGTTAACCAGGTCGGCCACACTTGAGGTCGTACAGCGCTTGAGCTCATCGACATAACGCTGCAACGGGTGGCTGCTCAGATAAAACCCTAAAACATCCCGTTCATAATTCAATTGTTCCTTGTCGCTCCAGAGGGCAGCATCTTCAGGGTAACAAGCGGCCTCTCGGGCCAGCTCTTCACCGGCAAAAGCAAAGAGTGACTGTTGTCCGCAGACCCGGTCACGGGAAGCGGACTGACCATTTTCTATAGCTGTATCAATCGCCGCAAAGAGCTGGGCTCGGCTCACCCCCTCGCCATCAAAGGCTCCGGCTTTTATCAGGCTCTCAAGAACCCGGCGATTAACCTTGGAGAGATCAAGTCGACAACAAAGATCAAAAAGAGATTTATAGACACCTTCGATCTCCCGCACCCTGATAATCTCGGCCGCGGCCTTGCCGCCGACATTTTTAACGGCGGCCAGGCCAAAACGGATATCCTGATCAACAACCGTAAAAGAGAGTTCACTGACATTAACGTCCGGGGGCAATACTTTAATCCCCATACTCTGACATTCAGCAATATTTTTAATCACTTTGTCAGTATTATTCATGTCCTCCATGAGCAATCCAGCCATGAACTCAACTGGATAATGAGCCTTCAAGTAAGCCGTCTGATAGGCGATATAACCGTAGGCGGCCGAATGCGATTTATTGAATCCATATTCGGCAAACTGAGCCATGAGATCGAAAATCTCTTCGGCCTTCTGACTGTCTACCTGATTATTGCAAGCCCCATCGAGAAAGCTCTGTTTCTGGGCGGCCATAACCTCAGCCTTCTTTTTACCCATCGCTTTACGCAGAATATCGGCTTGTCCGAGGGAGTAACCGGCCAGCTTCTGGGCAATCTGCATAACCTGTTCCTGATAAACAATAACCCCGTAAGTCTCTTTGAGAATAGACTCCAACTCCGGTAACAGATACTCAACTTTCTGACGGCCATGCTTACAAGCAATGAAATCATCGATCATCCCGCTCTCAATCGGGCCAGGCCGATAGAGCGCTACCAGAGCAATAATATCTTCAAAACATCCCGGTTTAAGTTTCACCAGAAGATCCTGCATACCACTACTTTCAAGTTGAAAAACCCCAACTGCGGCCCCGGATGAAAGCAGCTCATAGGTTGCCTGATCATCTAAAGGAATCCTGCTGATATCAAAACAAGCACTCTCTTTTTCACAATTTCGATTGATAATTTTCAGGGCATTGTCAATAACTGTCAGGGTTTTCAATCCAAGAAAGTCAAATTTGATCAAACCTAACTCTTCAACAAAACCCATATCATACTGGGTCACTACAGCATCATCGGCATCTTTAGCCCCTCGATAAAGCGGTAGATAATCAACCAGCGGCTGATCAGTCACCACCACCCCGGCGGCATGGACTGAAGCATGCCGGTTTAAACCTTCAAGCGCGTAAGAGACCTCGATAAGCTCCCTCTCTAAAGCGTTACCCTGGCGCAATTTGGCAAAAGCGGGCTCCAGCTCTTCCGCCTTTGCCAAAGTCATCTTCAACTCGTTGGGCACCAGTTTGGCGATCTTATCAACTTCAGCAAAAGGCATATGCAAGGCCCGACCGACATCCCGGATAACACCTTTGGCCTGCATCCGACCAAAGGTAATAATCTGGGCCACTCGATCCTGACCATATTTTTCTGTAACATATTTGATCACCCGATCGCGGCCATGGATACAGAAATCCATGTCTATATCCGGCATTGAGACCCGTTCTGGATTAAGGAAACGCTCAAAAAGGAGACCATAAGGCAAGGGATCTATATCAGTAATGCGCAGAGCATAGGCGACTAGAGAACCAGCGGCTGATCCGCGTCCCGGCCCAACCGGAATCTTTTTCCGACGGGCATAATTTACGAAATCGGCGACAATCAAAAAATAGCCGGCAAACCCCATATCGCAGATTATACCAATTTCAAGCTCCAGACGCTGATGATAGCTCTCCTGTAACTCAGGCGTAAAGTTGTCCGTATAAAAGGCTTCGATACGCGGCCAGATGCCAGTAAGACCTTCCCTACAACTCTCAGCCAAAAAGTCATTGAGCGATTTACCTGCGGGCGGCACAAAGGTCGGGGGGCGGTAATTACGAAACTCAAAATCAAAGTTACAGCGCTCAGCAATCTCAACCGTATTAGCTACTGCTTCAGGATGGTCGACAAAAGCTGCGGCCATCTCCTGAGGAGATTTAAAATAAAGCTCCTCAGGATAGCGCATCCGCTTGGGATCGTCCATATTTTTACCGGTTTGAACGCAAAGCAGAACCTCATGGGCATGCGCATCTTCACGGTTCAGAAAATGGCAATCATTGGTCGCTACCAAGGGCACCGAAAACTCATTGGCAAGATCAATTATCTGCCGATTAACGATCTTCTGTTCCTCCAGACCATTCTCCTGGATTTCAAGAAAAAAACGGCGCTCATCAAACAGATCCCGATAAAACTCAACTTCAGCTGCAGCCCGCACCCGATCCTGACGCAGCAAAGGTGCAGCAATGACTCCACCAAGACAGGCACTTAAGGCGATCAGGCCATGATGATGCTTAGTTAGGAGCTCTTTATCAATCCTCGGCTTATAGTAAAAACCTTCGAGATAGCCTTTACTGACCAGCTGGCAGAGATTTTTATAACCTATCCCATCCATCGCCAAAAGCACTAAGTGGTGAGCATTATCATGTTCTTTGTTGCTCCTCTTGCTTTTAACAAAACGACCTTGGGGAGCGACATAAACTTCGCACCCGATAATCGGCTTAATCCCCTTTTTTTTAGCTTGCTGATAAAAATCTACAGCCCCGTACATATTACCATGATCGGTAAGGGCTACCGCATTCATCCCATAATCACAAGTTTTCTGCATGAGGTTGGGAATCCGGATAGCCCCATCGAGAAGGCTATACATGGTATGGAGATGGAGATGCACAAAGGAGGGCTCAATCATTAAATAGATAACCGCAATAGAAATGGTTTAGGTGAGGAGATAAAAAAGAAAAAATGCTGACAAAAAGCGGAAAAGGGATTAACATACTGAAACAAGTTTTCCAAGAAAAAAAACTAATACGGGCCTGAGGCAGACAAACAGAAATTTAATTATTGCGTCCGTACACAAGTGCTAAAGGTTTGAAGAGTTGCCAAAAAGGTGAATATTACTAAAAGAGAATTCTCGGCACAGAATTTAATTTCTATTTTTCAACCGTTTCCTCCTGCAAATCGAGATGAATATGATACACCTCATCTTCGCACCCAACTATTTTAAACCCAAAACCTTTGATAAAACGCATCATACTGACGTTACTACGTAAAACCAACCCGAAAATTTCTGTGATGCCACGGTCTCTAGCAATATAGATCAATTTTTCCATCAATATACGCCCAACTCCACTCCCTTGCCAGGCATCGGTAACAACCACAGCAAACTCATACTCTTCACTATGAGGATAGTAAAGCAGACGGTTAACGCCGATACTCATCTTCTTACCATCACGCTCAATCTCGGCAATAATGGCAACATCACGATCATAATCAATTTGCGTAAACCGCACCATCTGCTCAGGGGTAATCTGCTCCCTCAAGGAAAAGAATCTAAAATAACGGGTCTCTTGTGAAAATCCAGCAACCATCTCATAGTGGGCCGCAGCATCTTCCGGCTTGATGGGACGGATCAAAACCGAAGTTCCATCTCTCAAGGTTTCGTCAAATTCATACTGGTTCGGATAAGGAATGGTCGACAGATGATGCGGCGAGATCTCACCCCTATTGTTTAAGGTAATTTTTGCATCCACCACAAAAAAGTGATCGTTGGCAATAACCAAAGGATGCAAGACGATTGTCTCAAACTCTGGAAAATCAACAACCATCTGAGCCACACGCACTAAAATTTCCTCCAACTTAGCCAAATCAAAAGGTCGAATCTCATGACATTCAGCCAGCCTGGTTCGAGCAATCAGTTTTCGCGCCAAAGTGCGATCTAAAGGTGGCAGCATGACCTCTTCATCTGAAACAACCCGTGCCTGCAAGCCCCCGGCACCAAGAAAGATATAGGGGCCAAATTCAACATCACGGCGACTGCCAAGATTAATTTCATAATCGACACCCTCAATCATACCTTCCAGAATCAGATCAAGTTTTTCAGAACCAGTTTCATAAGCCACACGGGTAAGTTTTGCAAAACCCTGCTTTACAGCCTCGTCACTACGGAGATTAAGTAACACTCCCTCATAATCACTTTTATGAAGATTTTTTTTACTATCAAGTTTCATAACTACAGGATAAGGCATCGTCACAACCTGGTCAAAAACCTCCTTAAGAGACGAAACCTTGACTGATGGGTTAACCGGCAAACCATAAAGGGCAAGAAGTTCCCGGGATTGATACGAGCTCAGCTCAAGACATTGACGATCAAGGTAGATTTCAATCTGTTTGCGAGCCTTCGTCAGAGAGTCCTGACAATAATCAACCTCGCGACTATAACGCTGCGGGATAACGACCAACTTAGAAAGTTTTTCATAATAGCGAAGGGCGTAATGAGAGCTCAAAACCGCATCCTCAATGGAGAGACAGATCTTTGTCTGCTCATCACCCAAAGCAGCAATCTCGGACTCAAACTGAGAGCGATTACCGAGCCAAACATAGACGAGATTAACCTTTGCAACAGCTGCTTTCTCCCGCATCTTTTTCACCATCAAAATGGGATCAAGCCAATGGCTCAAAACCACAACGATAATCAGAGTATCAAATTCTCGAGCCTCCAGACAGAGATTAAGTATCTTGATATAACGTTGATGATCAGCATCACCGGCTATACAGATAGGATCCAAAGAACCAGAATAGGGTGCAATATAATCTCTGACCTGCTCTCCCAGAGCCGTTGAAAGAGCTGTCACAGCAATTCCTTTCTGGGACAACCCATCGGCCGCCAGAACCCCAAGACCACCTGAATTGGTCACAATACCCAAACGAGACCCAGCCGGAACATTGCTTTTTTCAAGATGATCACCGGCAACCAGTAACTCTTCGACAGTATCAACCCGAATTATACCAGCCCGCCGAAAAGCCGTATCATAAACTCGATCTTCACCAGCCGGACAACCGGTATGTTTTTTTATGACCTCCCGGCCAAGTTCACTCTTACCTGCCTTAACCACAACAATCGGCTTGATTCTGGCAACCGACCGACAGGCACTCATAAACTTTTTCACATCTTTAATATTCTCAATATAGAGCAGGATACAGCTGACCTGAGCCGACCAACCAAGAAAATCGATCATGTCGCCAAAATCGATGTCGCTCAAAGTCCCCAGACTAATAACATGGCTGAAACCAATTCCGCGTTCCTGAGCCGTTCCCAATATCGACGTAATAATCGCTCCACTTTGCGACAAAAGTGCAAGGCGGCCTTGGGTCACCGGAATATCAAAGAGTGAAACATTTATCTGCGATGCCGGTGCCACGAACCCCTGTGAATTAAAACCTAAGACACGCAGCTTATGGCGCTTAGCCCGCTTAAGGATCTCCGCTTCATACAGATCATCTTCCAAAGAACGCTTAACCGTCGTAACAATCAGACCAACAACCCCAAGTCTGCCACAAAGGTCGATAAGTCTGGGGATTTGGGCCAAAGGCTGAAAAGTAACGACCAGATCTAGAGACTCAGAAATATCATCAAGATCATGGTAATGTTTATCACCTGGAATCGGACATTTAAAAGAACGCTCATGCTCACCACTAACCATAAAAACTGGGCATGACACAGCCTCAACCAAATTGTTGTAAAGTTGCCACTCCTTACTTTGTTGACTGCAAGAACAAGATCCAATAACAGCAACTGCAGAGGGAGAGAAAAATTTTTCGAGATTATAGATGCCCATGATTAATTACGAATTATGAATTGAGAATTTAGAATTGAAAATTACGAATTAATTAGGAATCAATATTTCGTAATTTATGCCAACCTAACTCCATCAATCTACATGCAAAACTCACCCCCGTCAAGTAAACTAGCAATAAAAACAATTCAGCATAAAAACTTCCATACAATAGATATGTATGGATAATATCAAATGCCCATCTACCCCACACTCTATCATACTAAAGTATTACATAATAGCCAATATCGATAGAAAAAAAGAGATAATATTTTTAAATTTCATACTTTCGGCCGATATACAGGGGGGTGGCCTTATGTTAAATTATGACTATCCAAATGAAATAAAAAATCATTCAATTACATATTAACATGGCTTGTAACATCCACCAACAAAGGGGAAGATGAAATGAGAAAGAGTTTATTGACAGGATTGATATTACTGGGCATGGTTTTCTGTTCGGCGATGAGCGCAATGGCATACGATTACACTGCTATCGGATCAAATATCACAATGCTCGATGGTGTCGGAAATGGTACTAGTGATTGGTTTGGTAACCAAGAAGATAATGAAGTTGAATACAGTGATCAATATAGAGCTGTGGCAACCCAAACATGGGACATGGAAGCATTTTTCTGGAAAAATGAAACCCAGACTTTGACTATGATTGGTGGCTACGATCTAATTAGCGGAGAGGATAATATCGCCCCCGGCCACGTTTTCCTTGATGCCGGCAGCGACGGCACTTGGGATTATGCGGTTGCCTTCAACAACACAGGCTCAGCCACTTGGTATGATGTTTCCGGTTTAAGCATAGGCAATGGCCTCACTAGCACAACCTATTTCCCGGCTTCAAATCCATGGCAGTACGCAAGCGGCTCAACTGCAACAGGAACTCTCGGCTCTGAATATACTGAGTTCTTCAGTGATGACCTTGCTGGAGTTGCTACCGGCGGATCTCACAATGCTATTGCTCTTGACCTTTCCGACCTCACTCTCGGAACCAGCTTCGTGGCCCATTTCACAATGGAATGTGGAAATGACAATCTAATGGGAAGAACCAACAGAGACACCCCCAACGTCCCCATCCCCGGTGCAATCTGGCTCTTAGGCTCCGGATTAGCTGGCTTGATCGGTGTGCGTAGAAGGCGTAAATAGTGATCTCCAAATAAACCCAGAAAAAAAAAGAGGTACCGGTCTAACCGGCACCTCTTTTTTTTATATTTTACGACTTTGTTAAAGTAACAGAGAATGGGCGCAAACTTTGCTTCGCCCTCATCACACCCCAAGAGTGCTTCCTCGCCAAGCTCACAGCGAAGCCTGGGGTGCTGCCGCACCTTGTACCAGCAATGACCCCAATCCCGGCAAATCAAAGTAACCCTAAACAGAAACTTCACAAAAATGGGAGCCGGTTAAGTTGCCACCAGCATCTCTACATCAACCCCAAGAATCTTGTGAAGTTTCTTTAAGGCATTACTCTCTAACTGGCGCACCCGTTCCCGGGTAATGCCGAGTTCGTCGCCGACATCCTGCAGGGTCTTGGAGACGCCTGCAAAAAAGCGACCGGTGATAACCTCCTGCTCACGAGGAGTCAAGTTTTTTAAGGCTTTATCGATCATCAAGCGTCGATTATCTTCAGTTTCACGAGCCAGCAATAAGGTCTCCTGACTATCTCTCTCATCAGCCAGAAGATCGAGATAAGTTGTATCACTGTCGGTGATTGAACGATCAAGTGAAAAATCGCGAGCGTTAAGACGCTGGCAAAAATCTCTGACCTTGGCATCATCAGCAGAGCTGTCGCTCAAAGCATTAATTTCGGCGGTATCAAGCGCATCCCCTTCGAGAAAACCCCGCACCTTACCAAGCTTGAAAAAAAGCTTCTTTTGCAATTGAGTGGTGCCGACTTTAACCAAACTCCAAGTACGAATAATATAATCTTGAATGTAGGCGCGAATCCACCAGACCGCGTAGGAGATTAAACGATAACCACGATCCGGATCAAATTTTTTGACGGCCCGCATCAGGCCCATATTGCCTTCCTGAACAAGATCCATCATGCGCATCCGATAGCCCCGGTATTCACCGGCAATCTTAACGACAAAACGCAGATTCGCGGTTACCAGATGATGAGCATCGGCAAGCTCATTCTTTTCTTTATAACGCTGAGCCAGCTCGACTTCCTCTTCTGGAGTCAGCAAAGGGATACGATTAATTTCAGCTATATAGCTCGAAAAAGAGTCAGTAGTAACTAAAGCTAATGATTTTTCCATTATCATCGACCTCCATGATTATTAGCACTCTACCGTGCAGAGTGCTAATATAACAAAAAAGTCAGACAATGCAAGAAAAATCTCTATAATTCTTTATAATTAGAAGGAGTTAATCAAGGTGTAGGGCATCAACGATTGCCTAAAGGAATACCAAATTCACGATAAATCCGAAAAAAGAAATGGGGATAACGATCGGGGTTAGCAAGAAAAGGTTGACCGGTTAGAGAATCTATTTTCTCAAATTCAAAAAATATTTTATCAACGGCACTATAGTCAAAAGCATAAATAAGATCTGCATGAATCCAATGCCCCTTCCAGGGCAAGAAACGCCCGGCTAAGACCCAATCATCATCAGCAAGCCGCGCCAGAACCGCATCATCCAAAACAATCGGTTCGCCATCCGGCAACAGGGGTTTAAGGTCGAGAAAACGGCGCTCACGACGGGCTGTCATTTGAAAAAGGGAAAACCGGGTCTCTTTTAAATAGGCTTCCAGAAGCTCACGCTGGAGAGCTGGAAAGAATTCATCATTCTGTTGCTCAAGGTAGACCTCAGTCGGCGAGCGACCGTCAAGCAATTCACGGAAAATCAAAAGATCGACTAAAGCACAGGAGTCACCACCTTTTTCCAATCTCAATTTTTTATCTTTGCCCATCAATCCGAGCTCTTTACCAACCCGCGCAATCGTGGGGCCATCAAAGAGTTTGGCTACCGCCGTATTAACCTTGGTCATCCTCTGCTGCAAGAGGTTATGCTCACGTTGTTCTTTGCGAAATAATAACATAGCTTTTCCTAATCCGACATATCTGAGATCAAACCGGCTACTCTAATATACACCACGAAGACACGAAGATCACGAAGTTAAAAAACCTCTCTTCGTGTCTTCGTGGTAAAAGATGTTTTGCCCTTTTTGCGCTCTCAAGAGTTTCAGAGTATGCACTCCAACGGTGCAATAAAAACAATCAGCCACAACCTATAACTTAAACATCTCCTTATGACCAGCATATTTTTCCCGCAGTTTTGGTTTTTCAATCTTGCCCGTCGGATTACGGGGAACATCATCAAAAAAGAAGCGACGCGGACGCTTATAACGGGGCAGATCCTGACAAAAAGTTTCCATATCATCTTCATGCAGGCGCCGACCCGGTTTGAGATCAATAATGGCGGCTACAGACTCACCCAAACGTTCATCCGGCAAACCAATCACGGCAACGTCATTAATATCTTTATGGCCCTGTAAAAAATCCTCTATTTCAACCGGAAAGATATTTTCTCCGCCGGTAATAATAATATCTTTTTTGCGATCTACGAGAAAGATAAAGCCATCCTCATCGATACGAGCGATATCGCCAGTATGCAGCCAACCAGCCCTTAGTGCACGAGCCGTCTCATCCGGGTTATTGAAATATTCACGCATAACCCCAGGCCCCCTGACGACCAGCTCGCCCTTTTCGCCTTGCGGCAAAGGTTTACCCAGAGCATCCACAACTCGACACTCCCAATCAAAACCGGGAATCCCGATGGCCCCAACTTTATGAGTGTTACCCATACCCAAATGAACACAACCAGGCCCGGTCGACTCGCTTAAACCATAATTTGTATCATATTCTTGGTCGGGAAAGACCTGCAACCACTCACGCACCAAGCTGGGCGGTACCGGCTGGGCTCCGATATGCATCAAGCGCCACTGTTTGATCTCATATTTTTCCAAATCAACGACACCATCCTCAATCGCCGTCAAAATATCTTGGGCCCAAGGAACCAAAAGCCAGACAATCGTCCCCTTCTCTTCCGACACCGCATCCAAAATCCATTCAGGTTTGGCCCCTTTTAAAATAACTGCCTTGGCCCCAACAATAAAATTGCCAAACCAATGCATTTTAGCACCTGTATGGTAAAGGGGTGGAATCAGGATCAGATTATCATCATGATTCTGCAGGTGGTGACGATTTTCGACAATACATGACGACTCCAGGTTACCATGTGTCAACAAAATTGGTTTAGGCATGCCGGTTGTGCCCGAAGTAAAATAGAGGGCTGCACTATCTTCAGATTTAAATTCCAGTTGCGGATCTTCGCTTTCGCATTTATCGAGAAGATCAAGATAGTTCTCGACACCTTCCAAAGTACAGGAACCGAGACTAAAAAAGTGCTTAACCGTATCCATTTGACTTTTTACAACCGCCACGCGGTCAAAAAATTCAGGGCCGAAAAAAATAACGTCAGCTTCAGCCACCGCAACACAATGTCTTATATTTTCACTGTCAAAACGGAAACTAAGAGGCACAACCCAGGCCCCACTACGTAAAATCCCAAAATAGAGAGGCAGCCACTCCAGAGAGTTCATAAGGAGATGAACAACCCGACTCCCGGGGCCAACCCCTCGTGAGCGTAGCAGATTGGCAATCTGGTTGGCCTGCCGATCAAATTCAGACCAACTAATTTCGCGGCGCATATCATGTTCAGGATCTCTTTCAATCAGGGCCGTCTCGTCAGCATACATGCGCCCATTACGGGCTAATATCTCGGTAATCAGCATATAAATTTCCCTCTTAAATCTTACACTATAAAAAATACCATTTAATAAAAATTCAAGAATTCAGTTACAGCAATATTCAGACCGACATCAACACTGCTTTTTCATTCTATAACATTAAGATCTGATTTGATTTTGCCTTTCTTTGCGCCTCTGCGTCTTTGCGGGAGATAAAAAGCGTTTTCCCGCAGAGACACAGAGATAAAACCGTGACGCAAACCGACTTCATACTTGTTTTACAATAAATAGCATAGTGTTATATCAGATCAGAAAAATGAATTAAAGCAATTTACCGATAAATGGTTACTTTTCCCCGATTTAAGAGTTGGTATCAAACTTCTCGATTAAAAGTTGCCAAAACGCTGACAACTGAGGTAAAACGGTCTCAATAATCATAGATAACCATTTGAACTCACCCTTTATGAAAAATAATTATGGAAACCATCAGCCTGAAGGTTAAGAGAACCAGCTACGTAAATTCTGATAACGGCTATGTCGTTCTTAAAGGAGAAGCGGGACGCCGCCTGGTGACAGCCGTCGGCTACCTTTCGGAGGCACTGGATGGGGGCAAGCTTGAAGGCAGTGATTTCGAACTCGATGGTCAATGGGAGATGAGTAAATTTGGCCGGCAGTTTGCTTTCACTACAGCCCGTTTGACCACCAACCAACTTTTTTACTTTCTCGCCAAAGTTGTCAAAGGCCTGGGCGACAAGCTAGCACAACGCCTGCTTGATCATTACGGCGAAAAAAAACTGCTCTCAATTCTCGAAAAAGAGCCGGAGAAATTGCTTGAGTTCAAAGGCATCAAAGAGAAAAAACTAAAACTGATCAAAAGCTCCTGGAAGAAACAGAAAAACTTAAGAGCCTTGTCAACATTCCTTCTGCCGCACGGAATCACGCCCAACCTCCTGGTGCGCATCTTTAATGCGTTTGGCGATGAAGCCAGCAAAAAAATCCACGATAACCCTTACTCTTTAACCGACATCCGCGGCATCGGCTTTAAAACCGCCGATACCATTGCCCAGAAATTGGGCATCCCCTTTGCCTCGGCCCACCGGGTTGAAGCCGCCGTCCAGCACCTACTACTTGAAGCTGGAGATCAAAATGGGCATACCTACCTGACCCCGGAAACCCTGCACTTGCAACTCAGAGAGTTGCTCGATGATGATGAAAAAAGACTTGCCACGACAACCTTTGAACAGGTTATCAGATCGATGCAGGAGAGAGATAAGCTGGTAATCGATCACGACCAACGCATCGCCCTGAAAGCTTTCCACTACATGGAGAGCTTTCTTGAAACTTTTTTCCGCAAGCGCTCAAAAGAGCGTTTCTCGCCGTTAGCCAGGATTGAAGATGTCAACCAATTCATCGACGAAAAGCAGCAGCGTTTAGGTTTTACACTGGCCCCGGAACAACGTCAGATTATCACCATGATCGGCACCGGCCAGCGGCGCCTCTATGCGCTCTCAGGCTATGCTGGAACCGGCAAATCAACAATCGCCAAAACCCTCCTCGACTTTCTCAGCCAACATTTTTGCGAGCGCAAAGAGATCACCTGCTGCGCCTTTACCGGTATGGCCGCAGCCCGCATCCGCAAACTCAGCGGCTACCAGGCCTACACCATCCACTCCCTGCTCAAGTATCAGGGCGATAACCGTTTTGAGTTTAACCGGGACCGCCCCCTACCCTATAAAGTTATCCTTTTAGATGAAGCTGGCATGGTCAACAGCCAGATCTTCTATCATCTCTCCCAGGCCGTTGCCAAAAAAAGCATCTTCATCCTGGTCGGCGACCCGGCCCAGCTCCCGCCGATTGGCGCCGGCAATGTTTTTGCCGACATCCTTGATAAAAAATATCTGGCTCACACCTCTTTAACCAAAATTTTCCGCCAGAGTGAAGATTCGGTCCTGGTTCATTTTGCCAATATTATCCGCAAAGGCGAGATCCCGCCCGATTTCAACCGCCACTACCAGGACTTCATCTTCATGCGTGAAGATATCCCCAACTACTTTCAACTGAAAAAAGAGCTCCCGGAAAAAGAGTTGCGGGAAATTCGGGGAGAGTGTAATGAGCGGATTCGCCAGTTGATTCTGGAGTTGGCGGAAAAGGCTGTCAAACGCCTCAAATTTCCAACCTGGGATTTTCAGGTTTTAACCCCGGTCCGACGGGGACCACTGGGAACGGAAGTTTTAAACCATCAACTGCAAGCGATCTTCAATCCGCAAAGCATTTGCCAGACGGAACGTTTCGGAACAATTTTCAAGGTTGATGACAAGGTCGTCCACCTGCAAAATAAAGATATGGAGTGCGCTTCTTACCATTCCGGCTTCAACCCCAGACAAGCAAACGGTTGGCGGCGACAACGCATTTTCAACGGCTTCGTTGGCATCATCAAGGAGATCGACCTTTATAATGAACTCTTTTATGTTGTCTATCCCGGCCCGCTGGTGGTTCGCTACAACTTCGACCAAATTCGCGATATTATCGATCTCGCCTACTGTTTGACCGTGCATAAAGCCCAGGGCAGCCAGTATAAATTTGTCGCGATTCCTTTAAGCAACAGTCACTTTATGATGCTCAACAATAAATGGTTCTATACCGCCATCACCAGAGCCGAAAAAAAGGTCTACCTGATCGGCCAACAATTTGCTTTCAAAAGAGGCTGTACAAATATTGAAGCGGCCATCCGCAATACTTTTTTATCCCTGGAAGAAAGAGAGTTTAAACCATAAACAAGAGATTTCTGAGGGGCATTAAATGGACTTGACTAAAAAAAAGATCAATAAACTTTTAGGCAGAATTCTGATGGCTCTCGGTATTATCTTTCTGCTCTATGTCGCGGGCATGTATTATGCTTATTTCTTTACCAACTGGCAAAAACCTTAAAAGCGTTATCAGTCAAAAATAAACCTGACAACTGAACCCTGACGACTGAAAAAAAATGACCCAAGAATATTTTAATTCATCAGACGACCGGGAGCTCTTGAGAATCAACAATCTTGAGAACTTCGAAAAATTGTGGCAAGCTGAACTGAATTGGTTTGAACCGCCAAACTATCGACGTTCGGGTTGGAGCGGTGCGGCCCGTCATGAGCTACAACAGGAAAACGGTGAAACCATTGGAGTTTTCATTAAACGCCAGGAGAACCACCGGCGTCGAACCTGGCGTTACCCCAAAGGTTGCCCGACCTTTCGCATCGAATGGCAAAGCCTTAAAAAACTGACAACCTTTAAAGTTCAGGTTCCCCGCCCTCTCTACTACGGAGAACACTATGATCAGGGAAAAGCCCAGGCGATCCTTATAACTTATGAATTAAAGGGATTTTTACCACTTGATGAATGGCTTCGGGGAGCCCCGGGCGGCAAGCAAAATTTGCGAACCCACACATTACCAACAATTGCTGATCTTATACGGCGCTTTCATGATCACAGGTTTCGCCACAACGCTCTCTACCCTAAACATATCATGCTCAAAGTTCGCCAGGATGAAAACTTGACCGCAACCGATATCAGTCTCATCGACCTCGAAAAATCACGCCGAGTTTTCTCACCCATGGGGGCTCGAATTCGCGATTTGGACACCCTCTTACGACGCTGCCCAGAGTGGACAGACTACGAAAAGGACCTCTTCCTGAGCCACTACCTGCAAGCTGAACTAGAAGACTTTAACCCAGCCGAACTGGCCGCAGAGCTCTGGAAATATCCACTCGTTAAATGGGTTAAACAACGGATTGCAGGCAAACTGAAAAAATGACAAAACCTGTACCCCGAGGAAGCCGGAGTACAGGTAAAAAAAGATAAAATTTAGAATGCCAGGGCTTTCTGCAGCATCTCCATGACCATCGTACCGCCCTTTTCCTTGACATAATCATAAACCACCGGTGTAAATTTACCAAGCATTTCACTATCCATACCAAGCTCTTTAAAACTGCTCAGCAGATCTGCACTATCCCCCAAAGAAGAACCAGTCTTACCACCCACCATTGATGTCGCACTACCCAGCAACCCCTTTTTTGCAGCCGGTGCCGGAGCCGCACTTTGCAGGGCATCGGCTTCCGGAACGGATGCTGACAACTGTTTATAATCACTTTCCGGCATCCTTTTTTCGGCCGTTTTAAAGATTGCTCCAGACCCACCTTCGGCCTGTTTCTCGGTAACCCCTAATTTATCGACCAGCATGCTGACCAGCCCCATATCGAGAGCCTGCCCAGAAGCCGGCAACAGAGTGACAAACAAAAACAGACAGGCGACCACACGCAAACTAAAATTTAGCTTTTTCATTTAAACTTCTCCTTATTTTTGTTATTGACAAAATAAACACCAGACCTTACAAAACAAAAATAGTCTATTTAATATTAAAAGTCAAGAAGCTTTGCCGTCACGACATTCCCCAGAGCCCAAATGATATCTAACTGAAACATCTTTTCAAGATTTTTATCAAAAAGATATTGGCCCCGGGCCGAAAACTCCTCATCCTCTTCCCAGAGGGCTACGATCCAGTCAAGACCCGGAAAAATTGTAAAAGAGAGAGCATATTCACCAAAATCAGCTGGCTTTCCACCCCATCTTAAACCGGCCTCCAAAAACTTATGGCCATCTTGCGCATAACGCTGAGCTAAAAGAACCGAAGCCATCAGATGGGGTCCGCGAAAAAAGGTGGTTCCACCTTTTAGATGATACTCATTAACCAGCTCTATGGGCGCCGCCACTTGCTGGTTATCATCAAGATAGTTGAGCAGGGCCATTACCACCAGGCCATCCTGATAGGTGGGCTGCGCTCCTTTGCCATGGTCAAATGTAATAGTAAAAGTTTCCGGCTCTAACCTGAGATGACGATTAAACCAGGGAAGTTCAAGGCCATTACCGAGAACCCGCACATGGGGGAAAAGCTCTCCATCACGATTTGCCGTCAACCTCGCAAGTCTACACCACCAGGCGGGATTGAGCTTATCAAACTTTACATATTGACAGTTTTCTTCGGGATCCACCGGCAAAAGCTGACCCGCTGTATCCTTTAAGTTCATAAAAGAACCTCTATTTTTAGCGGACTTCCGTCTCTTTCAATCAACAAATCTATAACTTCCCCCTTGCTCTTGCTGAAAATTTTAAAGGAAAGATCAAGGGGCTCATTAATCTCATCGCCAGCACACTCGATTATCAAGTCACCAACTTTTAGACCATATTTTTCTGCCACACTACCCTCTTCTACCATGACAATTGCAACACCAGGATCCGCAACTTCAAGTCCGACTCCAAGCTTTGCCTGCCGGTCTTTCAGGTTGCGATACGGTACACACCAGATATAGTCACTTAAATAGAGTGGTAACTCCGGGAAATCGACATCCATGGTTCGGCGTTCATTTTCAACCAATTGTTCCGGGGTATGAGTCATAAGTGTAGTGTAAGGGACTTTTTTTCTCTGAAAGACACGGCGCGGCAGCCCATAGCCCCGGGCGACATGAAAACCTCCGGCAATAACCACGAGCAGTCTATTATCCCCGAACGAACTTTCAAGATAGGCAGCGATGTTATCCGCCATAGTCTCTTCCCATAACTGATGGACCTTAATAAACATTGTCAAATCCCCATGCCCCTCTGCATGACCGGCAAACATCGCCCGCAAAGCCATCTCCTGATAGGGATCCTCAAATGATGCGGCAGGTCTCTTTAGGTCTCTTTTTTTCTCGCCGGGCGCATGCAACCCCTGCATAAAGGCCATTTTCTCCTGTCGGCTGACATTTAGGGCCCGCACTGGAATCCGGTTTACTTTTAAAAAAGCAAACAGTTCCCGATAGTAGACAAACTCAGCCGCCCCCCAATCAGCCGCAAAGAGACGGAATAAATCATCCTCGGAGAGCTCACCAGCCAGCCATTGATCGATCCCTTCCTGGTTAACCTGGGCCAACATCTCAAAGCCGACAGCCAGGCGCTCAGGAAAGCGTTGATAAAGATTTTTGACAACCTCCAACTCGACCTCATGATCATAGATATTATCATGCCCTTCACCAACATAGACAATTTGCTTAGCAGCTAAAAGGGCAAAGAGTTCAGGCCGGGTTAATAACGTCCCGGTCGGCAGATGGATAATTTCATCACGCTGCAAAGTACCGAGATCAACATAAGGTGATCCGTTAATCATAGTGCGTGATTGTTGAGTTCCGCAAGCAACCAAAAAAAACATTGCCAACAACAAAAAAGAGTATAAAGGGAAAATTTTCAAGACTTATCAACCTCCTTTAAATAAAACATATACATTGCAATAAACAAGCTTTTGCTGATAAAAAGCGCAGCGTTTCATAATTTCAGAGCCAGTTTGAGGACTCTTTGCCTTTAAAAAGACAAACACCTAATCCACCTTTTTATTACGGTTGGATTATTATCGCCACATCTTTTATCACCTTAGGGGTGGCGTTCGGGGTTTGGTACTCATTTTCGGTTTTCTATATTGCGATCATCAAAGACTTTGCCTGGACGAGAGCGACTACGGCTGGCATATTTTCCCTCTTTACCATTTCCCATTATCTGTGCGCCTTCCTGACGGGCTGGCTGATCGATCGTTTCGGCCCCCGTCTCGTGATCCCAGCTGGAGCTTTATGGCTGGCCGCATCCTTGACCCTGCTTGCTAAAGCCCAGAATATCTTCGATTTTTATCTTATATATGGGGTTCTTGCGGCCATCGGTGTCAGCCTCATCGGGTTTGTCCCTCATGCGACTTTCCTGCCCCGCTGGTTTGTGCGCCGGCGCGGTCTGGCCTTAGGTCTGGCGATGGCTGGAGTTGGCTTCGGAATGCTGATTGTACCTCCGACCATACAGCATCTCATAAGCTGCCACAATTGGCGCTATGCCTACCAGGCGCTGGCCATCTTAGTGCTTTTCATTATCCCGATCAATCTCTTTTTCCAACGCCGGGATCCGCAGCAGATCGGTCTGCAACCCGACGGCAACACTGCAATTCCAAAACAACCCTTGAGCACCATAACAAAGCCCCAATCAAGTGCCATAATTATCGACACCAAGTGGGCCGCGACCGAATGGACCAGCGGCAAAGCTTTAAAAACAAAACGTTTCTGGTATCTTGCGGCAGGTTTTTTCTTAGGCCCATTTGCCATTCAAGGGGTTCTTTTACATGCTGTGGCCGGGCTTGTAGACGGTGGTATGACGACAAAAACGGCAGCCTCAATTTTCGGATTTTTGGGCATCTGTGGATCCGTCGGCAAGATAACTCTAGGTTTTTTTGGGGATCGCTGGAACCGGGAGACCGCCAATACGATAGGTATGGCGGCAGCCACTTTGGGGGTCTTGGCTCTGGCCTCAATAGAGCTGCAACCGCAACTGCTACCTTATCTTTTTGCCATCGGCTTCGGCTTTGGCTATGGGGCGGCCGCCCCTCTCTACCCATCAATTGCGGCAGATATTTTTCAGGGCCGTCATTTTGGCCGAGTTTTTGGTCTGCTCTCGCTGAATCTAGGTTTTGGCGGAGCTGCGGGAGCCTGGTTTTCAGGGCTCATTTTCGATCACAGCGGCTCTTATTTTACAGCTTTTATTTTTGACATAACCGCCCTTTGGCTCTCCTGCCTCTTTTTCTGGCTCGCCGCGCCCCGTAAAATACGTTTAAACCGTAAGCAATTCGACAGTTGACAATTTCAACCGTTATCGCTACTTAGACTATTCTTTATAAATCAAAAAAACTTTACGACTCCAGAAAATCACATTTTAATATATGAATAAGCGCTTCACTAAAAGTATCAGCCACGACCTCTTTTTAAGAATGGTTGGTTTCGGCATAATCATGGGGGCCATTTTCCCATTTTTCACCTATTTGCTCCTTGATCTACCAACAAAGGCTGTTTTTAGCCCCCTCTTTTTCTCTTTATGTTTAACTGCTGGCATCGCCGTTGGCCTTTGCAACTACTACCTTTTCAAGGTGGTAGTTGATCTGCACCTTAAACGTATCCAATCAAAACTAACTAACTTTCGCCAAAATCTGGAAAACTTCTTCTGGAAAGATAATATTATTTTTGAGTCTGACAATCATAATCTTGATGTTTGTTCAGCGGATACAATTGGCAATATCGCAGAAGAGTATAACATCTTCATGAAAACTCTTTTACGCCTTCTTGACGCTGAACGAAAAACGGCAAATTTTCTCAACCAACTCCAACAAAAAAAAAAGACAAAAGAAGTCGCCGAAACTATCGTCGACGTTTTCAAAGAATACTTCGGAGCTGACGGAGGCTGTCTCTACAGCTTGGAGAATGGCCGTTTACAACAGGTCAACAACTGCCAGCTGATGGTTGACAGTAAAGCTCTCGATCAAGACTATTGTTACGACATAATCAAACGGGGAGAAATAGTATTTTTTAGAGAAATAGATAATTTACCGGTACGCTTTAATATTGGTATCGGCTCCTTAAAGCCAAACGCCATAGCTTATCTGCCTATAATCTACCAATCCAGACCAGTCGGACTCTGTATTCTTAGTGCCACTAGTGAATTTAATGCCGACTTCTTCTCACTCGAAAGTCGCAACCTGGTTAACCAAGCAGCCCCATTCCTCTATAACAGTCTATTAATAAAAAAACTTGAAATCATGGCTGCAGTCGATGAACTTACAGGCCTGCTCAACCGACGCTACGGCATGCAACGCCTTAATGAAGAATACGAAAGAGCTAAACGTCACCATCTACCACTGGCCGTCACAATGCTTGATATTGACAACTTCAAACAACTTAATGATACCTACGGCCACCAAGCCGGCGATCTCATATTAAAAGAATTTGCTGCAATTATAGACGAAGAGATCAGAGTTTCTGAATTTGCTTTGCGCTACGGTGGCGAGGAGTTCTTGATTGTCATCCCCGGAGCTTCGACAATAAATTGCCACCGAGTCATTGAACGCCTTCGACGTAAAGCAGAAAATCTGAAATCTACTTTCCAGCAACATACGATAACTTTCACTTTCAGTGCCGGTATTGCCGTCTACCCCGGAGAAGAGATCAACGACCAAAAACAATTGGTCAACGCTGCCGATATCGCTCTCTATCAAGCCAAAAATCAAGGTAAAAATCAGATAGTTATTTATTCAACTGCCAATCTTCCGGTAAATTAAATATCCAAAACCGAAAACCCATAAAAAACTAAGGCAAACAATTCAATATGTTAAAATTTATCACCAATATTATCAACGCCATCCGCAGTATATTGGTGATTGTTCCCAACACCTGTTTCTGGGCGATTTTTTGTTGTCTGGCGACCTTCACCCCTTGGCCACGCCGCGGCGTCGAATTCGGTGGCAGCTCATGGGGCTGGATAAATTTACGACTTAATGGGGTCAAAGTCATCTATAAAGGTCTGGAAAATATTGATCCCAAACAAACCTATATGGTCATTGCCAACCACAAAAGTTTTCTCGACATCTACGCAATTTTCAGCTGCCGGGCACTCTACTGTCTCTTTGTAGCTAAACGAGAACTTACAAAAATTCCCATCTTCGGCCTCGCCCTACAACGTAGTGGATCAATAATTATTGACCGCGGCAACCGCAAGCAGGCAATTTCCCGTTTGCAGGCTCAAGGTAAAATCTTAAGAAGTCGTGAGACCTCAATTGTTCTTTTCGCAGAAGGAACCCGCATTCCGGCCTCTATCCCTTTAGGAAAATTCAAGAAAGGGGGCTTCATGCTGGCCTCACAACTGGGTCTGCCCATTCTCCCTCTAACGATCTCCAACAGTGGCAACCTGCAACCCAAAGGCAAGATCGCCATCAAACCCGGCACCATAACCCTGACCTTCAGTCCAGCTATAACATCACCAAAGTTTAATGAAGAAATCAGCCCAAGAGAGATGGTGGCAGAGATGAACAAGGTGATGGAAAAAACCAGAACAGCAATTGAATCAAACCTATAGAAAAAAAGATCAACTTAATTTTTCTGCAAGAGACCTGAAACCTCGCCCAAAAAACCGTCAACCCTCATCTCGCCGACAAGTTCCGGGATCTCTTTCACAACTAGAGGTTCAGCAGCCTTAAGCATTCTTTTCCGCCACATCTGTTGAGCCTGAAATTTTGCCTGCCAAAAGGGATGCTCGCGACAGACCTCAGGGGGTAGCACCTTATTCAATATAAAACCATTGACGCCAATCCCGAACTTATTTAACGAGTCCGCAATATCAAGCGCCTGTTCAACCGGAAGACGCTCAGGATTGGCCACCACCCAGGCTGTCGTTTGACTCTGTAGAAGCTGAATGATCTGGGCCGTCAAAGCTTTCCATTTATCGATCAAAGCCAGCGGATCAACCTTATTAAATACCCCTTTCACCTTCATATAGACCTTCTGCGCTTGCGTCAGGTGAGAGTAAAAGAGCTGCTGGATGAAAAGCAGATTAAGAGTAGTTACAGTCGGGGCCGTATCCCAGACAATGGTCTGGTAAGATCCAGATTGGGCCATGGTCAGAAGATAGTCTAACATAAATTCTTCTTCGATTCCCGGAGCCCCCTCAACATAATCTATAATCTCACGGCCAACAGGAAGAAACGAGGATAAAACCGTATAAATTTCGTCAGCAAATTTTTCTCGCCACAAATCAAGAACCAGCCTGCGCGTCAACTCCACAGCATCAAGATTATAAGCTACCGCCGTCACTTTCTGGTCAAGGGCTTGCGAGAATATCTCTGAGAGCGACCCAGAAGGATCTGTCGAGATCAACAGGGTTTTGCCGGATTTTGCATAATGCAAAGCGGTTGCAACCGACATCGTCGTCTTTCCAACCCCGCCTTTACCGGTAAACATTTCAATTTTTGTCATCCTCTACACCTTCAAACCCCAAATAAGCAAAAAAAAAGGCCTCGGGAAAAACCGAAACCTTTTACAGACAAACCATCTACACCCTAGACGATTAAAAATCACTCAGACATTAGAAGAGCAAAGGTCTCTTTGAAATAACTATAACCCGTCCACATTGTATAAATGAATGCCACCCACAGAAAAAAGATACCCACCGAATGAGCATCCGCTCCCAGAAAAGAGTAGTGAATAACCAAGGCAACCACAGCCACTACCTGAAAAATTGTCTTGTATTTCGCCATTGCACTGGCGCCAATCACTTTTCCTTTTTCAGCGGCGATCGCCCGCAGACCGGTTACCGCCGTCTCGCGACAGAGAATCAGACACACTATCCAGGCTGGCGCTCGCTGCAAATGAACCAGCATAACCATGGTAGATAATAAAAGAATTTTATCAGCCAAAGGATCAAGCAACTTACCGAGAGTTGACTCAAAACTATATTTTCTCGCAAAATAGCCATCAAGACCATCGGTAATCGCCGCTAGAACTACCAAGATTGCCGTCAAAAGGTTTAACCACCGGTTGTCAAAATAGAGAAGGACTATAATCAGGGGAACAATCAGGATACGACTGCAGGTCAAAAGGTTGGGGAGGTTGGCCGGTTCTCTTACGACCGACACAACTTTAGCTAATAAAGGGGATAAAAAATTCTTGGTAACCTGCAAAAAATTATTCTGAGCCATTTCGGTTAATCCGCTCTTTAAGATCTTTACCTACTTTAAAGAATGGTAAGCGTTTCTCTCCTACCTCAATCGATTCACCGGTTTTAGGATTACGGCCGGTATAGGCTTTATAATACTCAATATGAAAACTGCCAAAACCCCGCAACTCGATACGTTCCTCATCAAGCAAAGCATTTTTCATATTATCGACAACTAGGTTAACAATAGTTTCGGAAACCTTGAGATTTAACTCGGTACGGTTCGCTAATTCTTCGATCAGCTCAGACTTATTCATTACAAAACCTTAAAATCGCTAGGGCTGGCACCTTATTGGTACATACAAACTTCTTAAACAGTTTATATCATTAGCAATATCTAATCGCCTATGTCAAGGGAAATCATCCCTACAAACCAGCGAAACTGAAAAAGAAGATATTTTTATCGTTTTTTCTCACTGCGTTCACGCTTTCTAAAAAATATCCTGACAGGAACCCCATAAAATTTAAAATGTTCAATTATTTTATTTTCCAAATATCTTTCATAGGAAGGGATAATGCCTTTGTCTTTATTAACAAAGATAACAAAGGTTGGGGGTGAACTGCGAACCTGAGTGATAAAATAGAATTTCAGTGGATGCCGGTTAATCAAAGGATGCTGATGGGCCTCAACAGCTTGAGCCAGCCAGCGGTTGAGTTCTCCCGTACCAACTCGATATGAATGAACCTTGTACAAAGCTTTAAGTTCAGGAAAAAAACTTTTTACCCCGAGACCGTCCTTGACCGACATCTCTAAAACCACCGGACGACGAATCCCAACCAAGCGATAAATCAGCTCTTCCTTGACTTCAGCCAAACGCTTTTTAGCAGCCGGCAAAAGGTCTATTTTATTAAAAACATAGATAACCGCCTTACCTTTTTCATGGGCCAGACCGGAAATTTGCAGGTCTTGATCAGTAACTCCGGTGGCAGCATCAACCATCAACACCACAATCTCGGCGAAATCAATCGCCCGAACAGTAGCTACATTACTGAGACTTTCAACCTCTTCATGAACCCGGGATTTACGCCTGAGACCAGCGGTATCGAGAAAAAGAAAGTTCTGCTGGTGATACTCCAGAGAGAGCTGGACCGCATCAATCGTCGTCCCGGGACGCTCACTGGTCGTCAGACGTTCACTGCCCAGCAGATAATTAAGCAAAGATGATTTACCAACATTAGGTTTACCGACTACCGAGACCCGCACAACATCCTCTGCAACCGCTTCCTCCAGACCTTCATCAATGGCGGGCAGGAATTCGGCCAAGGCCTCTTTTAAAGTAGTGATGCCCTCGCCATGCTCGGCTGAAACCTGATACATCTGCTCCATTCCCAGGGCATAAAAATCGACACTATCCTGTTGCACACGGGGGGATTCACATTTATTGATAACCCACAAGATAGGTTTCCCGCAACGTCTCAGATAACGGGCCAGCTCCCCATCTTCAGCACTGACTCCGGTCTGCCCATCCAGAAGAAATAGAATAATATCAGCTTCATCTACTGCGGCTCGAGTCTGGCGACTGACATCCTTTTGCAAGGCATCTTCATCACCAAAAACCAAGCCCCCGGTATCAACCAGTAAACACTCCTTGTCCTCCACCTTAAAATCGGCAAAAATACGGTCTCGAGTGACTCCCGGAGTATCAGCCACGATAGCACGTCGCTGCTTCAAAAGACGATTAAAGAGAGTCGATTTTCCGACATTAGGACGACCAACAATTACCACACATTTTTTCATCAACAGTATCCACATCCAAAAATTCGGTTAACAATTCAAGCAAGCTATGCTTAATAATTTAATTAATCGATTATTGCAAGTTTTACAGCTCTTTGAGTTCTCCCTTACAACCTCGAATTAGAGAGTTTTTACTTGCCAACCAAGCAATATCCATGTTATTTGTCCCAGCTTAATTTTAGCCCGGCGTCCTTTGAACCATCAGGCTTTTTTATAATTTCCTTAAAACTTCTAACTCAAGCAATGGATTATCACTTTTATGTCAGCAATGAAAAAAAATCAGGATATGAAACCTTTCTATAAGAATTTGGCCCTCTGGCTTGTGATCTGCCTCATCATGATCATGGTTTTCAATGTTTTCAACAATCCCGGTGTTGCAAAACATGAAATCAGTTTCAGTGAATTCATTGAACTGGTTGACTCCGGCCAAATCAGTGAAGTCATAATTCAGGGACAGAATATTTCCGGGACCTATGGTTCTACAGCCTTTAAAACCTACACCCCGGACGACCCCACCCTGGTAAAAACCTTGCGTGACAAAGGCATTCGCATCACCGCCCAACCTGAAGACCAATCACCTCTTTGGCAATCTATTTTGATCTCCTGGTTTCCGATGCTTCTCTTAATTGGGGTCTGGGTCTTTTTCATGCGCCAGATGCAGGGCGGCGGCGGTAAAGCTATGTCTTTTGGCAAAAGCCGCGCCAAACTGCTCAACGAAGATCAGAAAAAGGTAACCTTCAATGATGTTGCCGGCATCGAGGAAGCCAAAGAAGAACTCGAAGAGATCATCAATTTTTTAAAAGAGCCGAAAAAGTTTACCCGTTTAGGTGGTAAAATCCCTAAAGGAGTACTGCTGGTCGGCTCTCCAGGAACCGGTAAAACCCTACTCGCCAAAGCCATCGCCGGTGAAGCTGAGGTCCCTTTCTTCAGCATCAGTGGTTCTGATTTTGTTGAGATGTTTGTCGGCGTCGGCGCCTCCCGGGTCCGCGATCTTTTTATACAAGGTAAAAAAAATGCCCCCTGCCTAATCTTTATAGATGAGATTGATGCCGTCGGCCGCCATCGGGGGGCTGGACTGGGTGGTGGACATGACGAAAGAGAACAGACCCTCAACCAGCTTCTGGTTGAGATGGATGGTTTTGAATCCAACGACGGAGTGATTTTGATTGCCGCCACTAACCGGCCCGACGTCCTCGATCCGGCCCTACTCAGAGCCGGCCGTTTTGACCGTCAGGTGGTCGTCCCCAACCCCGATGTCAAAGGTCGTGAAGGCATCCTCAATGTCCACGCCCGCAAAGTACCACTGGCCAAAGATGTTGACCTGCAGGTCGTCTCCCGCGGCACCCCGGGATTCACCGGTGCCGATCTCGCCAATCTTATTAACGAAGCCAGTCTTCTAGCGGCCCGCTTCGACAAAAAAGAGGTCGAAATGGTCGACCTTGAGGAAGCCAAAGACAAAGTCATGATGGGAGCTGAACGCCGCAGCCTGGTGATCACCCCAGCCGAAAAAAACAACACCGCCTACCACGAAGCTGGGCATGCCCTGGTAGCTCGCTTGTTACCGGGAACCGACCCCATCCATAAAGTAACAATCATTCCCCGAGGACGAGCACTGGGTTTGACTCAGCAACTTCCGGTCGATGAACGCCACACCTACAACAAAGATTACCTGATCAATAATATTGTTGTTCTTATGGGTGGCCGGGTCGCTGAAGAGATCGCCTTAAACCACATCACAACCGGGGCCGGCAACGACATTGAACGGGCCACCAATATGGCCCGTAAGATGGTCTGTGAATGGGGTATGGGACGCATGGGGCCAGTCAGTTTCGGCAAAAAAGAGGAGCATATATTTCTCGGCCGAGAGATGGCTCAAAATCGTGAATTCAGTGAAAAAACCGCAGAAGAAATTGATGATGAGATCAAAGACATAGTCCATGACGCTTACAGTAAAGCCCATCAACTTGTCAGTAAAAACCGCGAGGCTCTGGACACACTCTCCAAGGCCCTCCTTGAAAAAGAGAGCCTCAATGGCAAAGAAGTTGACGAACTCATCGGTCTCAAGAGCAAAACTGAGGAAACAATAGACAGCGGGAAAAGCGTTGATCAGGAAGTTTAACTAGTGGTAAAAGATAATGACCTAAAAACCGAGAAAATGGAACAGTCCCTTTTTCTCGGTAAACAGTGGAATATTGTCAAAAAAATCACGTCCAAAAAAGCCATGAAACCGGACATCTTTATTGTTGAGCGGGAACAGCATTATCTTGTAGCTAAAGATTTTCGTAACAAAGGGTGGATAGCACGGTGTCTCTGGGGGCCGCTCAACCTCGGTTACGAAAAATTCCTCCTCAACAAACTTAAAGGTATCACCCACATTCCCCAGGTGATTGGCCTGGAAGACTATAATTGCATGCTCATCAGCCACATCGATGGTGATGAGATAAAGAAACGCAGCCATCTTATCTCCGATAAATACTTCGACAAACTTTTGCAGATTGCGGTAAATCTCCACTCTCGAGGCGTACTCCATCTTGACCTCGGTCACAAAAGCAACATCATGGTCGATCAAAATGGCAACCCGGCGATTATCGATTTTAACTGCTCGCTCTACCTTTCTCCAAACTCTTTTTTCCGCCCCCTGATTCGTCTCCTGGCTCTAGTCGACAGATATTCAATTCTCCGCCTGAAAGTCAAATTCAGACCCCAGGAAGCAAGCCCTGACGAAAAAAAAAGAGTAGCGAGATTTTTACGCTTAAGAAAATTATGGTTTTTTGACGGACTTTTACGTAAACTTACAAATTAAACGCAAAAATCGAGTAGTCCACATCCGTAAAGGAAGCCTTATTATTCGAAATTACCATGTTCGTCTCCTAGATATAAAAACGGCTGCCGATGCTGTCGCTTTGATGCAGCAGATCGGCACCGACATACACGGCGTCAGCCTGATGAAGAATAAAATGGTTCACTACAATTTCCGCGTAGGTCCGCTTCCGGCCGCAGCCGCCAATATCATCAAACAAGAGATGCTTTCAGTTGGCGGTGAAGCCGCTGTTACCCGCGGAGTCATAAACTGCAGTGCCGATAACAGTGATGCCGTCTTAAGCGCAACCCGGAAACAGTTTCGCAAATTCTGCCAGAAGCTTCGCGCCCAGCCTTTTTCGCTGGCGCAAATGGCTGACCGCCTTGAGGTTGCCATCCGCAATCAGGAAAAAAACAGCGGACTGCCATTTTCTTGTCGCGGCATCAATGTCGACCTCAAACAAAAGTCATTGATCATGGGCATCCTCAACGTTACGCCTGATTCATTTTCCGACGGCGATCGTTTCTTCACAACCCAAGAGGCTTTAACCCAAGCAACTCTTCTGGTTTCTGAAGGAGCTGACATTATCGACATCGGCGGCGAATCAACCCGCCCCGGAGCTGCTCAAGTCGAAGAGAGTCAGGAACTTAAGCGGGTAATTCCGGTAATTGAAGCCTTACGCCGGGAATTTCCAGACCTGCCAATCTCAATCGATACCTATAAGAGCCGGGTTGCAAGGGCTGCCATAAATGCCGGGGCCGACATCATCAATGACATCAGCGCTTTAAATTTTGATCTCGAAATGGCCAATATTGCGGCTGCAACAGGAGCTTATATATGCCTCATGCATATCCAGGGGACCCCGCTCAACATGCACAAAGATCCGGTTTACAGTGATCTTTTCGCCGAGATATGTCACTATTTTGAAAAAAGTATCACGCTGGCGATCACAGCTGGTGTCAAGCGTGAAAAACTCATAATTGATCCGGGTATCGGCTTTGGCAAGACCCTCAAACATAACCTTTTGCTATTAAAACACCTTAAGGACTTTACCGGATTCGGACTGCCCCTGTTGATCGGGACCTCGCGAAAATCGTTTATCGGCAAGCTCACCGGTGATCCGGTTGACCAGCGCCTGTTCGCCTCACTGGCCACAGTCGCCCAAGCTTTAAGCAATGGTGCCAACCTTGTCCGCGTCCATGATGTCGCCGCCACCAAACAGGCAATTAACGTAATCGACGCCATCAATCACTCCCAACGCTGACCCTTATTAGAAATAAACCATGGCTGAATTTTTAGAAACCCTGCTCAATAGTCGTTGGCTTGACTTTATCGATATCATTATCGTCGCCATCCTGATCTATCAGGTTCTTTTAATCATCCGCGGTACCCGGGCCTTCCAGATTCTTTTAGGCCTTTTTCTGATCTTTATAATCTATCAACTCTCCCTGTTGCTTGGCTTTTACACCCTGCACTGGCTGCTCAACGGTTTTTTAAGTTCAAGTATCCTGATTGTCATCGTTTTATTCCAAAACGAATTCCGCCGCGCTTTAGCCAAATTTGGCAAGACTTCATTTACTATCAACCCGGCCGAAGAGCTCAACTCTCTTGACAAAATCATCAAAGCCTGCACAACCATGTCGTTAAAAAGAATAGGTGCCTTAATCGTTTTTACGCGTGAAAACAAGATTCCGGTCATAGTTGAGGGTGGCGTCGAAATTAATGCAAAAGTCAGCGATGCTCTTTTGTTAAGCATTTTCAACCCGGCATCACCAATTCATGATGGTGCCGTAATCATTGATGAGGGGAAAATTGTGGCGGCCGGCTGCTTTCTCCCTTTGGCCATAGATCCTATGATTGAAAACATATATGGCACCAGACATCGAGCCGCAATGGGTATCTCCGAAGATACCGATGCGATTGTCGTAGTCGTCTCGGAAGAGACCGGCAAGATCTCACTCTCGATTGGCGGTAAAATAACCAAAGAACAAAACTCTGAATCTTTAAGCCGGGTTCTAAATAATATTTTTTCTCCGAACCGCAAAAAGTCGGGATTTTTGACCGCTTTACAAAAATTTTTCCGCAGTAAAAAAATAACATGACTCAAATACGATCACTCTTTTTTGACAACCTGACACTTAAGATCCTGTCAATTATCTTGGCTGGATTCTTGTGGTTTTTTGTCTCTGGAAAAAGCAAAACTGAATTGGCTTTAAGTGTACCGGTTGAATTCACTTCGATTCCGACCAATATGACCATTATCACAAAGGTACCAACGAGTATTCATATCCGGGTTAAAGGAAGCAAAACTCTGCTCCGCCCCCTGACTTCAAAACCGCCATCATTAAGTATCAACCTGGGTAAAGCTGTAACCGGAAAAAATGTGGTCCGTCTGGCCCAGGAAACCTTCAACGATCTCCCCCTCGGGGTTGATGTCGTAAATCTTGACCCTGACACTTTAACAATCTACCTCGATCGTTTCGTAAAAGTCTCTTTGCCTATCAAGATAAAAACCAAAGGTCAGCTTCCTAAAGGGTTTCAGATAAGAGATATAACAATCACCCCACTCACAGCTGAATTCAAAGCCTCTGAAGAGTATTTAAAAAATCATGATGTCGTCTTTTCAGAACCTGTCGACATCACTCAACTGCGCGACAACATAAAGGTTGATATAGCTTTACTAACTCCTCCTAACGAGCTTAAGCTTATTGATACCACGAAAAAAATTTCGGCATTCATAGAGATCGGTGAAAGCCTGGCACAAAGGGTTATTAAAGGGATTCGAATAGATTTTCAAAACCGCAATAAAGAGATTGGCAGAATTGGCATAAGCAACTATTTTGTCGACCTTGTCGTCGAATGTCCACTCTTAATGCAGATTGATGATATCCGTAAACAGGCCCACATAAATATCGACCTAGCACCGCTTATGGAGAGCAATGAGAATGGCTACTATAACTTCCCAATAAAAGTGAGCCTGCCGGAAAATGTAAAACTGTTGTCGCTCGATCCGACTGAAGTTGAGATTGTCTTCAAAAGAACCGGACCTTAACTCAAATCAGTCAGCAGTCAGCATTGGACAGTCGGCAGAATTTCCTTTAAACCACACACGACATCCCCTTAAATTACAGGAAACCACCATGCATAAACTTTTTGGTACCGATGGAGTTCGGGGAACCGCTAACATTGATCCGATAACGGCTGAAATGGCTCTCCAGATTGGCCGAGCCACAGCCTATATCTGTAAAGACAAAGATCACCGTCACAAAATTGTCATCGGCAAGGATACCAGAATCTCGGGCTACATGCTGGAAAGCGCCCTGGTTTCCGGGATCTGCTCGATGGGAGTTGATGTTCTCCTTATTGGCCCCATGCCGACGCCTGGAATTGCCTTTATCACTCGGAGTATGCGGGCCGATGCCGGAATGGTGATTTCGGCATCACACAACCCTTTCCAGGACAACGGCATAAAAATATTTTCGCGCGACGGTTTCAAACTCCCCGACCATGAAGAGTCCCGCATTGAGGATTTGATCTTCAATCAAACAATTGATCAACTGCGGCCGACAGCTGATGATATCGGCAAAGCCTTTCGCATCGATGACGCTAACGGCCGCTATATCGTTTTCCTCAAAAACACCTTCCCCGACCATCTCACTTTAGAGGGGATGAAACTGGTTATCGATTGCGGTAATGGGGCGGCCTACAAAGTTGCCCCAGCCGTATTCAGTGAACTCGGCGCCGAAGTCATTACAATCGGCATCGACCCAGACGGGAAAAACATCAACGCCGGTTGCGGCTCTCTCTACCCCGAAAAACTACAAGAAAAAGTTCTCGAAGAAAAAGCCCATATCGGCATCGCTTTCGATGGTGACGCCGACCGCGCCATCTTCGTCGATGCGGCCGGAAAAGTGGTTGATGGTGACCAGATCATGGCCATCTGCGCCCTCTATATGCAGCGCCATAAAATTCTCAAAAAAAACACAGTCGTTGCCACAGTAATGAGCAATATGGGACTCGAAAAAGCATTAGACAGCTCAGGTATCAACCTGATTCGCTCCCAGGTTGGTGATCGCTATGTGGTTGAGGAGATGCGTTCTGGTGGTTTCAATTTTGGAGGAGAACAATCGGGCCATTTGATTTTCATGGATCACAATACGACCGGTGATGGAATCCTTTCGGCCCTGCAGGTTTTGTCCGTCATCGTTGCCGAAGAAAAATCCCTGGCCGATCTCGCTACAGCCATGGAGATCTTTCCCCAAGTCCTGCTCAACATTCCGGTAAAAAAGAAAACCCCGGTCATTGAAATTCCCCTTTTATGCCGCCAAATTGCCGAAATCGAAAAACAGATTGAGGGTCGTGGACGCCTGCTGATCCGTTATTCGGGCACAGAAAACAAATTTCGCATCATGCTGGAAGGGGAAAATTACGACGAAATCAAAAAATACGCTGAAGAGCTGGCCGCTACCGTCCATAAAACTCTGGGCTAACAGTAGCGATAATCTTACATGATTTCTAGCAAAATAAGACTTAATAGAGGAAAGTAAGTTATAATCAGAAGGGTAATTAAAAGGAGGCCGACAAAAGGCAGGGTGGCCCGGTAAAGCTCGGCTATCGGGCGCTCAAAACGATAGCTGGCGAGAAAAAGGTTAAGCCCCACCGGGGGAGTGCAGTAACCGATCTGGAGATTGGTAAGAAAGATAATGCCAAGATGGACAAGATTAACATCATAAGCTTGCGCAATCGGCACTATCAGAGGAACCACTAGCACCAAAGCAGAAAAAATATCGAGCAGGGCCCCAACCAGTAAGAGAAAGATATTTAAGACCATCAGGAATGTATATTTATTGGTGATGTACTCCCGGATCCACTCAAAGAGCTGTTGCGGAACTTCTTGGTCGACAAGAAAATTAGTTGATGCCATTGAGACGGCCAAAACCACGAGGATGCCGCCAAAAAGAACCATACTCCGAACCATGATTTTCGGCAGTTGTGATAGAGATACATCCTTATAGATAAAAACTTCGACCACTAAAACATAGAGAGCGGTTACAGCGGCCGCCTCACCCACCACCAGAAAACCGCCATAGATCCCCCCCAAGACAACAACCGGTAACGGCAACTCCCAGACAACCTCCCTTAAAACCGCAACCAGTTCACTGGCTGACGTAGCTGCAGACGTTTTTTTCACCCCCCGGCCCTGGTAGATACAATAACCGGCGAGCAGCAATAACATGACCACTCCAGGGAGAATACCGGCCAGAAAAAGCTGATCAATCCGCGCCCCGGAGATCACCCCGTAAAGAATCAACGGCAGACTCGGCGGGAAGAGAAGCCCTAAGCTCCCGGATGAGGTTAAGAGCCCAAGAGAGAAACGTTCGGGATAGTTATCTTTAAGCAGGGCCGGAAAAAGAATTCCGCCAACCGCAAAAATCGTCACCCCGGAGGCTCCGGTAAAGGCTGTGAAAATCGCACAAACAAAGAGTGACACCACAGCCAGACCGCCGGGCAGCCAACCCAGAAAGCCTTGCGAAAGTTTCAATAATCTTTGTGGGGTACCCGATTCTGAGAGCAAGCTCCCGGCAAAGATAAAGAGGGGCAGAGAGAGCAAAAGAGGGGTGTCGGCCAGGCGCGACATCTCGATTACAACCACCGAGAGATCGATGCCGACGCCATAAAAAGAGATCAGAGCCAGAGCCGCAATCACCACGAACAGAGGACTTCCGAGCAGAGCCAACGAGAAAACTATGAGCTTCATCAGAGAGACCCTGAAGTGCTGATTTTGGGCTGTAAAATAGTTAGTATCTGTTCGTAAACCTTAACTGAAAAGCGGCCCGCCATCAAGCCAAAGGCGAAAGGAAAGACAAGATTCAAAACCCAAACAGGAATCCCGACTAACTCGCGCCCACTGCCAAAGGCAATCTCATTTTTGATGAATAAAAAGGCGGCCCAAGTGAGAACAGCACAGACCACTGCGGCAAAGAGATTGAGGATAAGATTGAGCCAAAGAGCCCCTCGATCAGGCAAAAAATGCGAAAAAATATCAATCGTGATGTGTTTGCTGTGTTTGGTTGCCAGGACAGCTCCAAACATCCCGGCCCAAAGCACGAGATGACGCAACAGGGGATCAGCCCAAATAAATCCACTATCAAAAAGAGCGCGCATAAAGATCTGAAGGACAGCTAGAAAAATCATGGCCAGCAAAAGCAGAGAGATAAAAAACTCTTCCAGCAGATTAAGGCGCTGACCAAGATTTTGCAAAAACTTCAAGCCTTACACCTCAGTTATTTGATCTTACGATAATTTTTGAGAATGCTCATCATTTCGTTATAGATTTCAGCAGAAAAATATCTGCCAACACTCTCCGCAACCACCTGGTCGCGAGATTCAGCCAGAGCTGCATTTGTGGTAGATGCTGCCGGGATTACGCTAATTCCGTTGGCTTTTAGCGTCGCCAGGGCCTCGAGGTTGGTACGCCGGATATCATTTTTAAGTTTACCGGCAAAATATTTTCCCGCGGCCTCCCTGATAATGAGCAGATGACTCTTGGGCAATCGATCCAAAGATTTTTTATCCAGAACCAGGGCACCATAGGCATAACCAAAGGGAAGATCTGTAATATACTTGATCTTGGTGAACCACTGCAGAATAATCGATCCGTAATAACTGTTAAAAACCGTATCGACCATACCGGTCTGCAAAGAGACTAGGACATCTGGTAACGAGAGGGGAATTGGAGAAATCCCGACCGCCTTCATAAATGCAAGACTGAGCGAATCGCCCTCTGGAGCCCAACTTTTACTCTTCCTGAGATCCTCAAGGGTAGAAATCGGAATTGTCGACATCGTATAGATAAAACCAACTTCGGACATAGCTATGAGAAGCATACCTTTTTCAGCAAAGGCCTCAACCTGACGGGGCATCAATTTTTCCAGAACTTCATCGACCTCTTCATAGGATTGGAAAAGATAGGGAATGCCCATAACCCGAAAATCAGGTACAATTTCGCCGATACCGGTCATCGTGAAACCGGCACCCTGTAACTGACCGATCTTCATTTTACGAAACATCGCCCGATCGTCACCCATAACCCCGCCAGCATAGACTTTAAAGCCGATCTCACCACCACTTTTCTCTTTAACTTCCTGCGCAAACTGATCAAAGCGCTGAGCCCAGATACTACCAGCGGGAGCTAAGCTGGCCATTTTAAAAAGATATTTCGGCTGTTTGGCATCAGCTTCAGAGACCACCAGGCAAAGATTGAAAAACAACACTAAAAACAAAAACAGGAGACCGGAACTGAAACTTTCTTTCCCCAATCGCATAATTTAAAATCCCCTAAAAGATATCTTCGACCTTTGCCAATAATGCAACCGCCTTTTTCCGGGCCAGACGATTAGCGGTTGCTATTTCGTTTTCGACCAGCGGTTGTGATAGAACTTCTTCAAGAAGCGTTTCAAAAAGCTCTCGATTAAAGGTTTGCCGGGCATAACCTTCAGCATAAGCAACCTGGGCCGGCCAGAATTGGCGCTGACCCAGAATTAATGCTTGTTCAAAATGACGGCGCCCGACCTCCGGCTTCCCCCCCAACATCGGCGACAAGGAACAGTAGATACTCCCCAAAACGAGATGAGCTGAGCCGAAATAAGTAGTCTCATCGAGTTCAACCACCCTTAACATCATCTCTTCAACTTTGGGTAGATCGACCAGAGCCGCCGGAGTGCCACCCTGGAGTTTAATCCACAAGGCCCAGGCCTGGCCGGCCCAGAAAAGATCGACTGCGTCAGCTTGGCCAAAATCTGACAAAGCCAACTTGAAAACGGACAATGGCTGTTTAATAGTTTCTTTAAATTTAAGCTTTCGATTGAGCAGGGCAAATCCGTAGCGCCGGGCTTTTTCACTGGCAAGTTTAGCCCTTTCGGGCTCGCCGGTTTCATCTAAAAGGATGGCGTAGGCACTGAAAGCCCGGGTCCCAGCCTGTAGCAGTTGCGAATTTCCAGGGTCGGAGGCGATAAAACCATTAATCAGTAAAAGCAGCGTCGGACTGCCGTCGACCAGAAGCTCAATATCGGTCTCCTGTTCAAGCGCACGGGACATCGATATGAGCATAGGGTCAACCACTAAAGAGGCACAACCGCCTAAACCTGAAAACAGGATAAGGAGAAGCAAAAGCATGAAAAAGCTTACTTTTCTATCTATATCTTGATACATACGATTTGCAGAAATCTCTTAAAGGACAAATTTTAGAAATTCCAGAATTCATCGATTTCCGCGTCGCTAAAATCCCAGACCGCATTATGCGGCGGCACGACTTCATCAACAAAGAATTCGGGTAAACGGTCATGAGCATTGGTAAAACCGGCCGCCTGATTAAAGGCACGTTCGGTTTTCAGAACCGACTTGCCCAGAGCCGTCACATCATCGGCAGTCAATGAGATGCCGTAGCGGGCATTGAGCATATCAACTACCGCCGGCAGAGCGGTTTCGTCATCAAGAATCGCAAAGGCAACAAAGATGCAGAGCCCGGTACTATCGACCGCGGCGGTCGCAATCTGGAGGTTACGGGAGAGTTCGACCTGACCCTCTTTCTGCAGAGGATCAACAAAACCACCACATTTAAGAATATTGGTTGCCACCGTGTAGCCAGCCGTATGATCGGCACCCATGGTCGAAGTACAATAGGTAATACCAATCCCTTTAACCGAACGGGGATCATAAGCCGGAATCGCCTGATCCTTGACCACCGGCACCCGAGTCAAACCGTAAATCTTGCCGGTAACTGCCGCCCCGGAACCAAGAATACGGCCCAGCGGACTCCCCTCTTTAATCTCTTTAAGAAGTTTGAGAAAACCGGGCCCATCCCCAAATTCAATCACGCCGGCCTCCATCGCCAACCCGATAGTGACCGCAGTCTCGATTGAATCGACACCGATATCATCCATAATACTATCGGCCTCGGCGAGGATATCAAGATCGGCAATACAACAGTGTGCCCCCATACCCCAGATCGACTCATATTCAAAACCAGAGGTCACATAATTCCCATCTTTGTCAACATAGACCTGGGAACACTGCATGACACAGCCGGCATGGCAACCATGCTTAAGTTTACCGCCCCGAGCCTCTATCAGTTCAGCCATCTTCTCACCACTGATCATCTCATGCTGAGCAAATTGTCCAGTACGAAAATTTCTGGTCGGCAGGCCGCCAACCTCATTAACAATGTTGACCAGAACGTTGGTCCCATAAGCGCCCAAGGCAGAACCGCAAACCGGATGGTCTATCAGGGCTTTGGCAAAGGTTTTGGCGGCTCCCTTGAATTTATCTTCGTCGACCAGCGCCACACTTTTAGGCGCACCAGAGGCATCGATAGAGATATATTTTACCCCTTTCGAACCCATCACCGCACCCAAACCGCCACGGCCCAAACTGCGGAACTTACTATCTGGATCTTTGACCGAAATATTGGCCGACAGCTGACAACGTTCACCTGCCTGACCAATACTTAAAAGACCGCAATCTTTTTGGCCACCCTTTTCCAAGGCTTCGACTACAGCAAAGTTCCCGGCCCCGACAAGATCATTTTCCGGAGTAATAACCACCCCATCAGAACTAACCTTTAAAGCATAAAATTGACACGCGTCCGGCACTCCTTCAATAATCAGCGCTTTAATTCCCATCCGGGCCAAAAGTTGAGCCGCAGTGCCGCCGGAGTTACTCTCCTTGATGGTTCCGGTCAAAGGACTTTTAGCCCCAGCCGAGAGCCGCCCGGAGTTGGCCGCCCGGGTTCCGGAGAGCAGACCGGGGGCGAAAACCAGTTTATTATGTTTACCCAGAGGATGACAGGTAGGCGGTACTTCAGCGGCAACAATCGTTGAGGTTAAAGCCCGTCCGCCAAGACCTTGCAGGACAACCGGCACATCTTCAACCTTGACACTCAGATCACCCATATTGACACGAAAAATTTTCTCAGCCATGATCTCTCCTCCCTTGTAAATATTTAAATTCCAGGTTGCAACTTAAAACCACCCAGATCTCCGATTCAAATCTTCATATTTTTTCTTTATAATAATTATTGAACCCAACTATCGACAACTTGACACAGGATGATGTCAAGGTCAAGTTGATTCTTGACTGATAAATTTACCACTCAGGAAAACCCCAAAAGCAAACACCAGCAGCCATGGTGACAGAACGTACGGCTGCTTTTCATAAACTGTGGAAAGTTCTGACTTTTTAAGATCTACAACCAACTTTTCGACCAGTTCCCGGGCCAGTTCATCCCGGCCCAAGAGCCAGAATTTGCCATTGCCATTTGCAGCCATCCCCTGAAGTTTTGCTGCGTCCATAGAGGTTGTCAATAAATCACCATCCATATCTTTATAGTAGCCGACCACGCGTTTACCGTCGGGGGTTCGAATCGGGATCAGACCGGCAGTCTGACGACCGACACCAAGAGTATAAATTTTACGGCCATCACGTCGGACCTTTTGTGATAGCTCTGTGAGAGTATCAAGATCACTGCCGAGATCTTCGCCATCCGAGATAAGAAGAATGATTCCGGCTGAGGTCTCAGAGTTGCGGTCAAGCATCTCCAAACCACACTCTAACCCGGCGACAAGCTCACTGCCCTGTGCTGAAATCGCCAAATCGTCAAGATTTTCAACGAGGTAACGGCAATAACCATAATCTGCAGTTAAAGGAACCAGTTCATAACTCTGGCCGGCAAAAACAAAGATCCCGATCCGTTCACCCTGGAGATTATCGAGAAGATCAAGAACTATCATCCGGGCGCGATTGAGACGATTTGGCAGAGACTCAAATCCTTTAGAGATCACGGGGAATACGGCATCCTCAGCGAGCATCGATTTTGAGATATCGATACCGACAGCGATATCGACCCCACTCCGCTTAAAAACCGGTCTGACACGATAAATCACCGGCTCGGCCAAGGCCAGAATCAAGAAAAACCCAGCCCCATAGAAAAACAACAAGGGTAAAAGTTTCTCTTTAGGCTCTTTTGCGGCAAAGAAAATGGTCTCCCGCCGGAGCCGCAAACTTTGACGACTACGTAAAGCCAAACTGAAATGAAGCAGTAGAGGCAAAAGCCCCAGCAGCCAGACTGGCTGAGAAAAAATCATCCACCTATTTCCGAATCCGACTATCAGGGGGTTCGCCGGCCATATAACCGGCACTCTCCGGCAGCATAGTGGCGAGATTCTTTTTAAGATCAAGTTTGCTTTCAGCTTCAGGTCGAGTCATAACAATTTGGGACAAAGTCTTCCGGGTTGACAGGAGTTCCAGATTCCAACGCGGTATATTACTCATGTTGCCAGCGTCGGGAACTTTATCTACCCAGAAGATGGCCTTTTTGAATTGAGCAATTGCAAGCTCTAAAGAGGCCCGACTTTGCTTTAAATTTGACTCTCTTTCAAGGCTTTCCAGGCCCTGTAACAAAAAACTTGCACCGAGTAGATTATGAACCCGCCAGATTACTGTCGGCAAGCACTCCTGATTAAGCAGAGAGGCTCCTGATTGCTGCAGTTTGAAGATGAGATCATCAAGTTTATTGCGTAAATTTTCTTGATCTGGATTCGCTGCCAGCGTATCACGCTTTTGAGACTCTTGAAAAACAGCTAGTGCCAGCAGCCACTGACGCCGCATTATCCGCACTGCAAGCAAAGGATTATCGATCTCCAAAGATTGATACAACTCAATGGCCTGCTGATGATCATCCATAGTATCGGCCAGATAAACATTGGAAGCCTCAAGTTTAAGGGTGTAGTTACGACTTCCTTCCTGGTACTGTAGAGCCATCAAGAGCAGCCCGAGCAACAGAAAAAACAGAGCCGCAAAACAAAAGCAGTGAGATCGTCGTAACATTTCTACCATCGGACAAAAGCCGGCATTATTCTAAGCGTTGCCAAAAAACCAAGAAAACCAAGGGCGGCAAGTGCAAAACCGGACCGGGTTTGACGCGGTACATTTTCATTAAATGTCAGCAGGCGATTTTTCTCAAGGCTGTCAATCTCCCGGTAAATCTCCCGCATAGCTGTCCGACTAAGATGTCCGGGCACCTTAAAAAGATGTCCCGGACCAACATTCAGCACTTTTTCGACTTTGGTCTCGACTTTGCCGTCAACCGCGATGATATAGAGCCTGATACCGACTCTTTCCAGAAATCTTATCAAACTGACAAAACCGGGCAGCCCTCGATCCTGATCACGACCATTCCCTGAGACCTTGATACGGCCATCAGTAAAAAGAATAATCGCCACTCCCCGCTCCAGACCCAGCCCTTGCAGTCTGGCCGGAACGGCAACCTTTTCAGAGCTCTCACCGGAGAGCAGATAACGTAGATCTTTTAATTCCGCAAAAGTGGGCCGGGCCTCTTTGGGAAGCATCATGAAAAATGAGCTCATTGCCAGCCACACTGCATAAGAGGCATTGGTCGCCCCGCCAACTGTAAGCTGGCGGGTAAGCCGGCTCGCCTCTCTCCGATCAAGCCCTTTAAGTTTATCCTCGATAATTTGACGGTCAAAAGTCAATGGTGCGAGCAGCCGGGCAAAACTCGAAAAAGCGACCAGACCGATCATATCTTCAGGGGGACGCCGTTTGATAAAAGAGCTGAGTCCATCAAGCGCCACGTCAGCAAAGGTTTCCCCGACAACCTTACCGGCAGGCCGGTACATCGAGCCGGAGAGATCCTGAACCAGCATCAACCAGCGACTTTCGCGAGAGCTTTTTTGAAGTTTTTCAGCATAGCGATAGTTCGCCATGGCCAAAATCAGACAAATAAAGACGCCATAGGCTAAGAGACGGGGCAAGTTGAGCTGCCACCAACCCGGTTGCAACTCTTTGGCAAAAATAGTGGCTGGGGCAAAAGCGACTGCCAGCATCCTCTTAGGCCGCCTCACCAAGCAACCCAGAAGCAGAACCAAAAGCAGGGCTTGCGGATATTCAAAACCCATAGTCCGCCCCTTTTTTATCGGCATACTCCCGCAACCAGGCCAACAACCCCCTCCGAAGATCGGCAAAACCTTGATATTCTTCTACCTCTAAAGCCACAACCCGATCAATCTCCGACCATAACTTTTGTAAACGGAGCACTGTTTTCATCTCAAGAGCCGGTAAAAGCAGTTGTGTAAAAGCAACCCCACTGCCCCCGCGGGCACCACCATCCAATAAATTTAATTCTGCCAGTAAAAAGTTTCGCAAAAGATGATCAAGCTCTACCAGATAGTGCCAATGGCTGTCAATTTTGACCTGCTTTAAAGTTGAACTCAAAACTTGAGCAATCTCTTTTATCCTTTCACGTTCCCCCTTTAATTGGGGAGTTGGGGTTTTATCCCGACGAAAATAAGAGATAATCCCAAAAAAGAGCGCCAGCAAGAGAGCGGCAGAGATCGCCCAACGATAAAACCGGGAGCGAAAATGCCAACCATCGAGCCCAGTCGGAGAAAACCGGGGCTCTGCTTCAGGGATGACAAGAGCCGGGCTTGATTTGTTTTCAGGATGTAATCCGGCAATCCGAACCTCGATAGAGTTACTTTCAATCCTACAGGTAACAAGTTTACCGGAACTGTCTCCAGAATTATCATCCCGATTACCATCCTGACTATCTGCCAATCGGTAAACCAGCACAACCGGAGCTAATCGATACCTACCCGGTGCATAAAAACGCAGCACTCCGTTGATCGTAAAATTTTTCTTTGCCGACATTTTTATATGGTCGAAAGGGACAAATTCAAATTCAAAAAACTCTTTTTGTAAGTTTTGCCCATCAGCCCCTGCCGGCCGTAACTCAAGATGACTCAAGGAACTTGGTTCAAGAATAGCCGACTCTGCCAATTGCACCTTTAAAACAAAAAAGATAGGATCGCCGATACGCCCACCATTAAGCGGGCAAAGTATAATTACATTTCCAGAGGAAGGAGCGCTCTTATGTGCCGACACAGGATATGAACAAACCAAAAAGAGGAGAAGAGATAGAATCAGCTGAATATTTTTAAAAAAACTCGTCATGTTCCATCCTGAGTATAACTAACTGTCTCGATACGAGGACAGACCTCAAGGCAGGGCTTTAGCCCAAGCCGGGCTGAACTCTACCCCCATCGAGCGCCAAGCGAAGCGAAATTCACTCATTTCCCCTGCGAGTTAAGCGCCAATCACAGCAAGCCGAGATTTACCCTTAAAAATTTCATTCATGCTTCATATTTTCAAAACTCGGCCAAGTTTTCAAACCCCAACTAATCTTTCAACCCATAGTTCAAAAGTTCTATCAGGTATAAAATAGCAGTCGCCCTGCTTATCTATCAACTCTTTTTTAAAAAGAGCTTCGACGCTCGACTGCAAGGTCTGTTTTTTTATAGCATATTCGTTTAAGACAGTGCCGGCAAAAAAACCTTTTTTATATTTACCAACTATTTTTAAAGCTGTTTTCTGGTTGTTGTTAAGGGTGTCGAAAACAATTTTATAGCTTGAATCTTTTGAATTTATAATCTCTTTAAGCGCTTCATCGATTTGGATTATGCTTACAGCTCCCCCTTTCTGGACATAGAGAAGATGCAATATATGCTGGATCAGCTTAGTCTCACCATCACTTTTTTCATAGATGCAGGAGATCAACGCTCTATCAATATTTAGAAATCTTGAGGAGTAATCGCTTATATCCTCTATCTGTAAAGGTTGCAGTTCGAAATGGGTTGCCAATTCATAAAGAGGGGCTTTGTATGCAAAAAGCGAGGTTAAAAGATGTCTTTTTGATCCGGCAAAGAGAAAAGAGATATTTTTTCTTTGCTGAATATATGTTCGCAGAAATGAATCAAGTTTAACATCCTTTATGGTATCTATTTGCTGAAACTCATCTATGGCCAAAATGATTTTTTGTTTTTTACTCAATTGCTCCAGAGTGTAAAAAAAATCATCCATCATTTCTGCAAATGAGAGGGTCGCAACAATCGGTTTTATGGAATATTCCAGGGTCTTTGTATCGATGCTCGGCTCAACTCTTACTCTTTTAAATGAAGATGTTAAATTTTTTAAGGCGCTCCTGATATCAATCTTTTGAGCGTTCGATAATGCCTTGAGTAAAGCTTTTGCAAAATCCTCTTTTGAGGTTATATCAAATATATCAACGTATAGACAAAGGTAACCATCTTGATGAGAGTCAAGGAAATATTTTATTAAAGAGCTTTTTCCCATCCTTCTTTTTGAGTGAATAAGAAGATTATTTGAATATTGAACAATTTTCGCTACCCTTTTCAGTTCATCGCCCCTCCCGAAGAACTGTTCATTTGTTGACAGTGTATCATAAGGAAACGGTGAATTCATAACATCTACCCCTTTTTCAGTATCCACAAAGAGATACTTTCAGTATCCCATAATAATAAACAGAAGTTAATACTAAAAGTATCTACAAAAAGATACTAAATTCTAAAAAGATGACTTTTAAACCCGTCCTGATACCATTAAACCGTTGATCTTATCGACAAAATTATCGGCTGGGGTAATAACCGATGAAGCAACTCCAGCCCTTTCCAACTTCTCCCTGGTTTGTTGCATAAACGCCGCCATAGAGCGATTGTAACTGCGCCATTTTCCGAGATCAACCAGACAATCGATACCGGTTTCAGGATTGCTGCAATTGAGCAGGCCGGAAAGTCCCCGGGGTAACTCTTTTTCGACTTCTTCAAGAAGTTGCAGGGCTTTGATTTCATGACCTGCAAGCATCAGATTCGCTTCATCCAGAGGATCTAGGAGATCTGAAAGTATAAACGTCAAACTCTGAAAAGGGAGATTCCTAAGGTAGCCCATGGCCGCAGCCAGAGAAAAAAATGAGTCAAGCTGCGGTTGATGGGAGGTCAAAGCCGTGACCAGAGCAACAAAATGTTCGAAGCCGGTTTTCGGCGGGAGATAAAGGATCGGCCCTGCGGCCCAGAGGAGAAGGGCACAGGGATTATTGGCATTAAGCGCCGACCAGGCCAGTGAAACGGCAATATTATCAGCTAATCTGCTTTTGCGACCCCAGGCCATGGAAACGCTGAGATCATAAACCAGCATCAGGTTATAGTGACTTTCAGCCAGGAATTCGCGGACATAAAACTTTCCGGTGCGGGCACGGGCGGGCCAGTCGATACGGTTAACAGGATCACCCGGCTGCATCTCTCTTAAAGCGTCAAACTCATAACCACAACCTGGTTTACGGCTTTCCCAGACACCGGGCAAAAACTCGGCAACCCGCTCATTGACAACAATTTCGAGAAGCTCTTTTTTTGAGAGCAAACCACTGGTTGATTTTGGGTTCTCTGAAGTAGTCATTGGCAACTGGATTCCGGCTTGCACCGGAATGACGATTTAAAGTAATTTAAAAAGTTTTGTACCTATTCAGCACCCTCTTAAAGTTACTAAAAAAGGCGTCGAACTTTGCTTCGCCCACTTCGAGGGGGACACGGCTCAGCCCGCCACGGGCTAAAGCCCGGTCTGGAGGCATGTCCCCGCTTCAAGACAGTCTGAATCCCGAACACGCTGAATAGTTACAACATTTTACACACCATAAGGAAGTACCTTAGGGTACGAAACCATCATCAATAGGCCTTCACAACCCCCAACAACCTTTCGATCAGGGTTTCCGGCATAAGGTTTTCAGTCAGGGCGCGACTATTGAGCAGGAGACGATGGCGAAGCACATGGGGGAGCAATTTTTCAACATCAAAGAAATCGACATAGTCCCTTCCCTGACAAAAGGCCCGGGATTTGGCCAGAGCCAGAAGTGACTCCGCCGCCCGGGGCGAGGCTCCGAGTCTGAGGTAATCGTGGATACCAGTCAAAAAATCTTTATCGCCAAAAGGCAGCGGGCGACTGGCAAGACAGAGATTGAGGATATATTGCATTACCGTGTTCGAAACCTTGACGAGATCATGGACCCGGTTTTGCAGAGTTATAATCTCAAGCGGTAAGCATTGGGAAACAAGTTTTTCGACCCGCTGATTAAAATCACTGTTTTTGCGCTGCAAAAGCAGCATTTCATCATCACAATTAAGATATTGTACCTTAAATTTAACCATGAAACGATCGACCTGGGCTTCAGCCAATGGATAGGTGCCAACCTGTTCGATGGGGTTCTGGGTCGCTAGCACCATAAAAGGTTGCGGTACCGGAAAATCCTCAGCCTCAACGCTTACCCGGCGCTCCTGCATCGCCTGGAGCAGGGCCGACTGCACCTTCGGTGAAGCCCGGTTAATTTCATCAGCCAGAAAAAAGTTACAGAAGATCGGCCCTTTTCGATAGCTGAAAATCTCTTCTTTAGCCCTAAAAACCATGCTCCCTAAGATATCTCCAGGCATCTTGTCGGGCGTAAATTGAAAACGATTAAAACTCCCGCCGAGAACCTTGGCAAAAGTCTCAACCACAAGACTTTTCGCTACCCCCGGAACCCCTTCAAGGAGGATATGGCCACGCGCCAACAAAGTGAAAAACATAACCTCTAAAAGCTCTTCCTGGCCGACAACAACAGTGGCAATAGTCGCCTTAAGAGTGGAAATTTTCTCGGCAGATTGCGCAATCAACAAATCAGACATACTTATAACAATCTCTACATATACTCAAAACGTTTTCGATAACGGATAATTTGATAGATAAAGAAAGGACCACCCAAAAGAGAAGTCAAGACCCCTACTTTGAGGTCGACCGGGACAATCAGACGCACACAGAGATCGGCATAAACCAGAAACACCGCCCCTAAAAGACCGGCCAGCGGGATCAGGCGACGATTGTCGGGGCCGACTACGGCGCGCACCATGTGTGGAGCCACCAAACCAATAAAACCGATAACCCCGGCGACCGCAATCGCCCCCCCAGTCAACATTGAGGCGGCGAAAAGGAGAACATTGCGAGACCTGCCAACCTCAACCCCGAGATTGGCAGCGCTCTCCTCGCCAAGCATCAGGATATTGAGATCACGGACATAACAAAAAATCAATGCCAACGAACTAAATGAGGTTAATACCACAATTTTAACATGCATCCAGTTACGGTTATTGAGATCACCCATCAGCCAGGTAACAATGACGCGACCGACATCGAACTCCCTGGTACTCAAGGTTATAACAAAAGAGGTTACGGCCCCAAGAATAAGGTTTAAAGCGATACCGGCTAAAAGCAGGGTGGCAATTGAGGTACGGCCCGCACTGGTAGCAATGACATAGACCGTAATCAAAGTAATCAGGGCGCCGCTTACCGCCATAACCGGCAGAGCGGCCGAAAAAATCGCCGTTAACCCTAAATAAATAGCTAAAACCGCACCCAAAGCCGCACCGGAACTGATACCGATAACCCCAGGACTGGCCATTGGATTTTTGAAAATCCCCTGCATTACAGCCCCTGCAACCGCCAGGGAAAAACCGACCATAGCCGCCGCCAGAACCCGGGGCAGACGCCCATCCCAGACAATTGCAATCTCTACTTGAGAGGGAATCACAAAAGTCTGCAAACCGCATTTTGTGAGAATAATTTGGGCCACCCGGCTGCTCTCAAGAGCCCAGGCGCCATGCGTCAAAGAGATGATCACCCCACCACCGAGAAAAGTCACCAATAACAGAGCTACAACAATGGCGGCCAACCGCGAGCGCTCAGTACTCATCTGGATAAACAATACCTGCAAGAAGGTTAGCCCCGAGCAGGAGAAATTGCGAATTAATCCGCAGATAGAGGCCGGGAATCGGCAAAACCCGCCCATCTTTAACAGCTCGGGCATGACGCAACAAAGGATCAGCCTTAAAACTTTGCCCAAGATTACTCTCTAAGGGGACAACAATCACCTCCGGATCCCATTTCAACAGGGTCTCGTGATCAATCTGTTTCCATGATTTAATCCCCTGTTCGGCCCCAACATTCACCACCCCGATAAGTTCACACAACGAGGTGAAATTTGATGCTATACCGGGAATATAGCCACCAAGATCATAATAGAGCAGACGCAAAGACTTCTTACGCAATGGCAAGGCGGCTTGTAAAAGAGCTCGTTTTTTGGTGATGATGTCAAGTAAAGCCTCGGCATTGCCACTCTCGCCAAGAACCTGACCCAAGACCTTAATTTCTTCAATAATCGATTCAAGCGAGTCCTGTGATCCGAGGTCAAGGGTTGGAATACCGGCCTGACGAAGTCTCTGTTTGAAAACTGCGTCCGAAAAAGCAACGGTAAAGACCATGTCGGGTTGGGCCGCGATGACCAATTCACTCTCTTTGTAACTGAAAGTCCGTCCATTCTTCACCACTTCATCAGCAATCATTGAAAATCGGGGATCAGCCGCCACCTCATTAAACATAATTAAACGATGGCGCGGACAAATTGCCCATAAGATTTCACTGATGCCAACCGCATGCGGGATGATACGAAGCGGAGGGCTGATTATTTTGACTGTCTTCATCTCAACATTAAAAATTTCGTGACGATAGTCGTACACCCGGTGTGAGAAACTTATCTTACGGGGCCATTTTCCCGCAACAACGTGATCCCCTCTGACCAGACTGAGCTCTTTAAACAATTGTTCCATCGGCAAAGGAGTTGCAGGCATCACCCACTCAGCCCGAGCCACCGAGGCCGCAACTAAAGAGAGGATAAGTGAGAGGAAAAAGCAGGGATCCCGCAAAGAAGCAAAGACGCAGAGAAAGTCAAAAGCAAACCATCCTTGTGGTTTTTCTTGGCGTCTTTGCCTCTTGAGTGAGCAACGCGAACGGGCAAGAGATAAAAATAATTTCTTGACCATATCAAATCAAACCTTATTGGTAAGCGCCCGCCTAAACCGCCAAACTCTGAAATTCAAGGAAATCATCGGTTTTTGCAAGACTGACCCGAAAAACCTCTTCCAGGGCAACGTCCGTAAAAGCTCTTTCAGAGGGTCCGTAATAATAGATCTCACCATCTTTAAGAATTGTAATGGTATCGCAAAAACGGCGCGCCTGATTGAGATCATGGACTGAAGTCAAGATGGTTTTACCTTGTTTTTTGAGCCCCAGCAACAACTCCATAATGGCCAGCGAATTACCAATATCGAGACTCGCCGTCGGCTCATCCAAGAGAATCAAGGCAGCTTCAGTCGCCAAGGCCCGGGCGATCAAAACCAATTGTGCTTCACCACCCGAGAGTTCGGTCAACGACCGTTCCCGTAAATGAACGCTGTTGGTAGCCTGCAAAGCTATCTCGACCACTTCCCGATCAAATTTGCTTAAAGCTTGAAAACGTTTGAGGTGAGGATAGCGCCCCATCAGAACAAGCTCGTAAACGCTTATCGGAAAGTTAACCTTGGGGTTTTGCGGTACCAAGCTAACCAGAGAACTTAAACTACGCCGATCCATAGTTTTACAATCCCGACCCAAAAGCTTAACCTCTCCCTTCTGCGGATAATAGATACGGCAGATATTTTTGAGCAGGGTCGTTTTACCGGAACCGTTGGGACCGACCAGGCCATGTATCCGGCCAGCCTCGTAATTTGCAGTTATTTCCCGCAAAATCTGCTGGTCACTGAAAGCGAAAGAGAGATGTTTAATTTCCAGCATGATTCAACATGGGTTTCGCCGAAGGCCACTGAAGTTACGATAATAGGCAGTCGGCAGAATGAATTTGGCGCTCACCACCAGAACCAGTCCCAATGAAACGGTTCCCATGATCGGCAACGAAGTAAGCCGATCATCTGACCAAGAGGTCAACAATAAAGCCCCCCATAAAAAAAACTGCCCTAAGAGAAGCTGAACATTCTGGGAAAGAGCATAGATGACCCAAAAATTGTCTGATAAATCTTCGCAATGGCCATTGCGAAGCGAAATCTCGATAATTTTGAACCAGCTCCGGCCTTCGAGAATCTGGGCTGAACCATCAAAAATATGGTGTAAGAGATAGAGAGCCACCAAAAGATAGTTGCGCCATGAAAGATCGTAAAACAAACATTTAAAGACCGGAGGGAAACAGCAGAAGAGAAGCAGACCACCCAATGCTTGACCGCAACCGACCCCGACCTGAGCTTTGATGAGCCGCGAAATCTGGCGCACGGATGAGAGTGAAGACTCAAGGTGATCGATAAATCCGGATGTATAGTTACTGCTGATCACCGAGATCCCGGGATAAGCATATTTAACGGCAACCCCGAGAACCGCTGCCACCTTGAGTTCACTCTCAGCCATCGTGAACATGGTGTAGAGAACCACACCCTCCATCATGTTCTTGCCAATCGTATAGAGGATGTTGCCGAGCTCTCCAAAACGATAGAGCGGCACCTCTACTAAGGCCTGAAAATAGAGCCTTATTTTCCCGGACAAATCAGGGACCCGGTAATCTTTTAAAGGCTCTCTGACTTTATTACTCATCAACTATCTGGAATTGATTTTTTGAACTAAGCGCACGGTTTCACCGGCGGCCTTTTGAGGCAGCAGGGCAGTATTGGAAATCCCGGAAATAACCCTGACAATATCGTGGTCAACCTTCTTTTCCTGCCAGACCTGACCCTTGGGTGAGGCGATATAGATCGAAAAATTGTGATGACCACTACCCGGCCGCTCACCGATTACATGAATGACGGTTGCCGCTTCAGCCGTATCACCTTTGGCATAAAGCACATTGCCGATCGCATAACCGGCCCGCACCCGGCCGCTGGTAACGACGAGATTCTTCTGTGAAGCGGTCAAACCGGCGGCTTTAAGTTCTTTGCTTAAGGCCTCAAGATAAGGCAATACGTGGCCTTCGTCCATCAAGGCTTTGGCATTGAGACCATCGGAGATGACGACCTGAACATCGGGATTTTTACCATTCCATGAAGAGCGTAACTTCTCTAAAGTCGCTACCGTCGCCTCGCTCAACTCTTCACCACTGGCGGGATTGGCAATATAATCTTCCCGATCCTGAGATTTGGTGGTAATCTCAAGAGCGTTGGGTATGGTTTTGACAAATTCCGGAGTAAACTCGGCCCATAGAGAGATTTTGGCATCGTCATAGAGATCATGGATACGCTGATCAAGTTCGGGCTCGATGTCGTAAACCTTCTCCCCGTGCCCTAAGGCCAGGTCAACCCCACGGCCGACAACCTCTTTTACTTGTTGCCTACCTTCAGCATAAATCTCTTTTTGCGAACGTTTGTCACCTTTGGCAAGAGAGTACTGATAATAGACCCAGACCGGATCTCCGGCATGTTCGGTGAATTCACCCTTATCGTCAATGATTTTTATCCGTTTGTAGAAATCCCACATGGCGTCATTAATCTTGAGACCAAATTTTTCCCGCAAACGAACATGATCCTGAAAACTGGTGGTCAGATAGCTGAGCATGGGATCGTTACGGGTCGGCAGAGCCATCAGATAGGCCGGGTTGGCGGGTACAATCTGATCCTGACACCATTGAAGATCATCCAGGCTGACGGTCATATGCAGGGTCGAACAGATATCAAGGCCTAAGGTCAAACCATGCAGTTTGCCCATGGCGATATCTTCGAGACAGCAGCGTACGAGCTGTTCTCTTGAAGTAAAAACTTCCGGCCCGATAAAACCGGCAACATCGTTAAGATGCAGCCAGGAACCCTCGGGCTGAACTTTATCCAGTTCCAGCTGCAAAGCCCGGGCAAAACCGTATTTACGCGATTCATGGACAACCATGTCAAAACCATTGCCGGCACCGTTGGTAAAATCAGCCCCCTGACCGGTCTCAAAATAGAGTCCATAGTGCTCGCCTTTACGCGATCTGGCATACTCCATCATCCCATCATTAGTAAGGCCGAACGTAGAGTTGGCTTGATCGCATCCGGCCAGACTCTGGAACCAGAGGGCGGTTGAGCCGGGATATTTCTTTTCGACCTTAGCCTGAACATCGATATGGGAAAGCACGCACCAGGGCATGATCTTTTCCAGACCAAAAACCTTGATGACATCAGAGAGCGTATTTTCAACCGAGTAAACACTTTCGACACTGCTGTCAACCGGATTATTACCCAGCAGCAGGTCGCCGGTGGCAAACGAAAAAGCATTAAAAACCTGCCAGCGGATATCATCGGAGTTATCAGTCGGCGAGTTGGGCTGAACCCGGGCGCTGAAATAGCCTTTAGCCCCCATTTTAGAGCCCGGCAGCGGATTAAAAACTTTCTGGCCTAGGACTATAAGTTCAGCGTTACTCATAAGCTTGGGCACACAGGCGATAACATCACTGTTGAGACCGTACATAACTCCTTTGATATCGGCCTCACTGCGAGTCAGGAGAAAAACTTTAAGCTCACCTAAAGTCATATCCTTGATTTTTTCATACTGGGCAATATCGGTAGTCTGCCAGATAATTTTCTGTAATTCATCAACAAAAAGGGGGTGCTCATGGATATCTTTGATTCTGGTATTGATCAGCAGCATCCGCGCATAAACCCGGGTCGTATCATTATCGGCGGCAACCTTGATTGTCGCATCCCCCTCCTTGAAAGCATTAGCCGCCCCCATGACCTGCTGGTAGAGGGTCTGGTCGAATTTACCTTTTATCCGACTGACATAAGCAAAAACATCTTCGCCGCTATTGACTTCATCAATGGCCACTGCCCCGCCTGTAGATATGAGAGAAAAAACCATCCCAAAGATCAAAGCTGAGATCTTAATAATTTTTTTCATTAACAACCCCTTGTTGACGTTTGCCCTCCAAGACACTTCAATGGGAAGCACCCTGAAGAGATAATCAGATAAGCAACTAAATCCAGAACTTCTGCTATAAAAAACAATATTTTTTACCACAGAGAGCACAAAGAAAGGAAAAAAAGTTTTCTCTGTGCTCTCTGTGGTTTATAAAAAATTCTATCTCAAGATGTGAGCGAAGTCCACCTTAGAAGCTATTTAAAGCCTTGTTGTTCTCTAAAAATTTGACAACCTTGTTAACTTTAGCCAGATTTTTTGGCTTAGCTGCCAGACGTTTGTTAAGGTCGGCCTGAGTTGAAACAAATCCTGGAGCTTTTTTGTAGAGTACCGGCTGCACATACCATTGACCCGGCAGCGCTTTTTTCATAACCTTGACCAGAGTTTCCTGATAGTTCATCTTCTCAAGACGGGTAATCCAGATACGGTTTTCAGACCGATCCAACATTGGTAGGTCATTGGAGCTGTCACCAGCGATCAGGAAAGGCCGCTCAACCGTGATATATTTCATGATATTAGCGACTTTACCGAAATAGCCATTCATGGGATGACAGATTTGCGAAGTCAGATGAAAATGAGAGAGCTCTTCGGTGTCACACTGAGCATACTTTTCATTCTCTTGGACAAGGTAGGGATCTTTACAGAGCTTGCCACTGCGGTCATCAATCATCAGACAGCTGATACCGATAACATTTTGCGCCGGAATCGCCAGATCTTTACCATGCAGAGCCTGAATTCTGGGATTAAGCTTATTAAGCACCATCCATCTGACCGTATGTACATTACTGGCGGAAGAGATATAGACTTTGTAACCATTTTTCAAAAGAACACCATAGAGATCAACCATTTCGGGATAGAAAAAAGGCATCCGGTAACCATTGATCTTGGTCTCCTTGAGATCAGCACTCTTAGTATCACTCTCACTGACCCCATCAGAGAAGGCTTTCTCAGTAGAGGGCAGCCAATCGGCCGGACTCATGGGCGCCATGATCTGAACCACCCAACCATAACCATTCTCATAAGGGGTACTCTCCAACTCATGATGTTTGGTAGCTGAGAGGAAATTTTCATAATAGGCCGGCAGATTCTCGGCCGTGTCCATTGTAATTTTTTTACCATCCAACATGAAAGATTCTGGATTTACACATTTATAGTGTTTCTCTTTGGTCACCAAGCCTGCCTCATTCAAGGCAGCCATAGTGGCTTCACCAATATCACGACAGATAGTTGTGTTATCAAAATCAAAAACACAAATTCTCCCCTGCCCGGCATTGGCGGCAATTAACTTTTCAAGCCGTAACTTAACTTCAGGATTCCAATTTCCCTGAAGAGAAATCGACTGCGCCAACGCCACCGTGGAAAATAGAGAGACCACTAAACCGACAACCAAAACCATAATCAGATTACTGCGCAACCGCTTACTAAACTTCATAATACTTCCTCCTGTTTGATTTAAAATAATCAAATGAAATTCACCTGAAACAAATTCCAAAAAGGTTTTCACACAGATTGAACGGACATCACAGAGTATAACATAACAAGCAATACCGGTCTGGTCAACAACATATCTTAGTTTCCACGAAGTTTATAATTAAGCACTCCTCTAAAAAGCCTCCGAATCGAGTTACTCTTATTTACGCTGCTGTTTCGCTTGGGCCCACATCTCGGCAAAAGCCTTGACCGTATTTTCATCCATAACTCGCCATAGAGCTACGCTGTTAAAGTATTCGTTATCACCTACATGAAAAATTTTTTGTTCAGTTTCGGTCACCATGCCAGCCACATTGCCTACGGCCGGTGAGACCCCTTGTGAACGAACAACATCGACTTGACGGTCTGGAGAAAGCATAAAATTAATCCACTCTTCACAAAGACGCTTTGTTAACCCTTTTGCACAATGGGTAATGCACCAATAATCAATCCAAGCAGTACCACCTTCTTTTGGCGATGCTAAAAGCCACTTACCCCCCTTCAAATTGGCCTGTTGAGCCGCGAAACCCCAAGTCGTCGCCAAAGAGAGTTCAGGGAATTCATCGGGATTCGCGGCTCCATCCCAAAGACTTTTGGCATTTTTCACGAGCTGATTAAGCCGAACCTGTACTTTTTTCCGGTCAAGCTTGGATATGTCAAAAATATCCTCATAACCATAGCCCAGAGAAAGCGCTGAAATCCAAATGTTACATTTGGGGAAATTATTATTAATCGTATATTTGTCTATATATAGCGGATCAAAAAAGACGTTCCAACTGGTAGGAGAGGACTGCACTACTTCAGCATTATAAGCCAAACCATAAGGTCCGCAATTATAGGGCACACCATAGCGAACCCCCTTGTAATCTAGAGCTAAATCTCTCTTAAAAAAAGGAAGAATATATTTGAAATTAGGAACATTTTTCAGATCCGGCATCTGGAGCAGAAAATCGCCATCGTTAAAACAATAAAATTTCGGGTTCTTGGGCAAATCCTGAGGTGGGGAAATCAGATCAGCCTTACCAACTTTTGCGGCCTCATAAAATTCATCCTGATCGACTGGATTTTGAATTTTGACCTCTAGATCAATTTTGTACTTATCCTTTACCAGGATCTTGAAATCATCAATATAAGGCCTGGCATAACCTTCCCAGCAGGTAATCCGCAGCTCCGCCTTTTCACCTCCGCCCCAAGCCCAACCACCTTCGACTAACAACATCAAAACAGTAACTACGGCCAGAACTTTATTCATTTCCAAACTCCATCAAATAGTTTTTCTGCACTAACCAGAAATGCAAAGGTTATCGACTCATAATAAAAATTTTCCAATTAGATAAAGGTGTCGCAAAACTCATATAAAAGTCCAATAAAACAATTACTTAATGCACAAAATATCAAAAAAGAAGTGCTAGAGCAACTTGAAAAAGAGTTTCCGAACTGGAAACGCCTGCCGAAAAATATGAAAAAGAGCTTGTTGGCAACTTTACCAAAATAACCATTTATGGGATAACAGAGCTGTGAGCTCAGATGAAAATGAGAGAGCTCATCAAGATCCAGCTGAGCATACTTGTCATTCACCTAAACATTGAATATACGGCATGTAGTTTAATATAACAAGTAATACTGATCGGGTCAACCTACAAACAAAAATTATACGGCTCTATCTCCGACCTCTGGTTTTTCTTTGGTTTGAAGATTGAGGTGGGCGCAAGCCTGAGCGAGATTTTGATTTCAATCTAGGATCCGAACTTTTCCTGGAACTTATTGACTTTGCTTTACGAGGTTGCGAGCGCTCTGCTTTTGCAGCCTCCCTTTTATCGAGCAACGCCTTGAGATCCGGATCTACGTTTTTTGCACTGGCAGCGTTGCCAGGACGATAGAGAATATAATCCGGGAGCTCACTATCCTCTGAATAACCGTCAACTTTTTCCACTAAGATTTTTTTATTGAGCAGTTTTTCAATAGCCTTAAGGTGTGGCTTTTCTGTGTGGCTGACCAGGGAAACGGCAAGCCCGCTGGCCCCGGCCCGACCGGTACGACCGATGCGGTGCACATAATCTTCAGGAACCGCCGGCAGATCAAAATTAACCACACAGGCAAGATTGTTTATGTCGAGACCTCGAGCTGCGACATCGGTTGCTACCAAAATACGAAGCTCTTTATTTTTAAATTTTTGCAAGGTGCTGGTGCGCAAAAGCTGACTCTTGTCACCGTGCAGAGCAGCGCTACTGAACCCTTGGGCTACAAGCTGATCCGCTAGTTTTTCAGCTCCGTGTTTGGTGCGGGTAAAAACCAGAACCTGACACCATTTCTCCTTACTGACAAGGTGGGCAAGCAGAGCTCTTTTACTGGTTTGCTCCACCAGATGAACCTTCTGCATAATCGCTTCTGCCGCAGTTTTCCGGGGGGTCACCTCGATATATTCGGGATTATCCAACAATTTTTCAGCAAGGTTCCGAATCGCTTGCGTATAGGTAGCAGAAAAGAGCATGGTCCGGCGCTCGTCGGGCAGGAGATCAAGGATCTCGGAAATTTCCTCACTAAATCCCAAATCCAGCATCTTGTCGGCCTCGTCAAAAACCATAAACTCTATCCGGCAAAGCTGCAGATGCCGCTTTGCGACCAGATCCAGCAAACGGCCCGGGGTGGCCACCAGGATATCGACACCCCGGCACAAGCGCTCAATCTGAGGATTGATGCGAACGCCACCATAGACTACGGTACACCGCAGAGAGAGCTTTCTGGCATAAACCTTTATGTTCTCCCCCACTTGATGCGCAAGTTCCCGTGTAGGGACTAGAACCAGGGCGCGTGGGTGGCGGCCAACACCTTTGTTCTGACTTAAGATTTCGACCAGCGGCAGGGCAAAGGCAGCGGTTTTTCCGGTTCCGGTCTGGGCCCGGGCCAGAATATCCCGGCCCTCTAAAATAATGGGAATGGCTTTACGTTGAATGGCAGTGGGAATGCTATAACCGTTAGCTTTAACAGCTTTAAGCAGTTCGACTTGAAGACCAAGGTGAGCAAATGACATATAAAATTTATTCTCAATAAATTTCCAGCACTTTTTTTCTTATACCTTCGGCATCAAGGCCCAAATCATGACGCTGCTGCACCGGGGTTCCATGCGGCACAAAGCGGTCGGGCAACCCGGAGTTCACAATCCGGGCAGACCAGATATTTCTCGCCGCCATAAACTCTAAAACACCGCCGCCAAAACCACCGGCGACCACATTTTCTTCAAATGTGAAGACCAATTTAAATTCTTTTAGACAATTTTCTAGAAGCTCTTTATCGAAAGGTTTCACGTAACGGCAATTGACCACCTGACAGTCGATCTTATTTTCTGCGGCAAGCTTTCCAGCCGCCGCCATAGCTGGCGCAACGCAGGAGCCGACAGCCAGCAAAACCGCATCTTTACCTTGCCGCAAAATCTCCCAGCTACCTTTGGGCAACTCTTGAAAATCCTTATCCATCTCTACCCCAAGGCCGTTACCGCGTGGATAACGAATGGCAACCGGCCCAGCAATCTTCAAAGTCGTAAAAAGCATATGCTGCAGTTCATTCTCATCTTTGGGGGCCATAATTGTCATGTTGGGGATCATCCTGAGATAGGAGAGATCAAAAGTGCCATGATGAGTAGGGCCGTCTTCACCCACAACCCCAGCCCGATCAAGACAGAGGGTTACTGGAAGATTCTGCAGAGCGACATCGTGTAAGACCTGATCAAAAGCCCGTTGCATAAAGGTTGAATAGATCGCCACAAAGGGTCGTAAACCCCGACTCGCCATACCAGCGGCCAGAGTAACTCCATGCTGTTCGGCAATACCGACATCATAAACCCGATCAGGAAATTTTTCAGCCATAGCCTCAACCCCGGTACCCGCCGGCATCGCCGCCGTAATCCCGATAACCCGCACATCTTGAGCGGCAAGAGCGGTCAATGTGCGACCAAAAACCGAAGTATAACTGGGCGGAGATTTTTTCGTTGATAATTTTTTTGCTGACTCTGGCTTGCCGCCACTGGCAACCTCAAAAGGGCCGACCCCATGAAAAAGCGCCGGAGCGGCCTCAGCCGGGCCGTAACCTTTACCTTTTTTAGTAACAACATGAAGCAGAATCGGACCATCAAGATGATTTATATTATCGAAAGTCTCGATCAGAGTTGCAAGATCGTGACCGGGCATCGGCCCAACATACTGAAAACCGAGATCTTCAAAAATGGTCCCGACCGGGATGACAAATCCTTTAAAGGACTCCTCGGCCCGTTTCACCATCTTAAAAACACTATCACCGACCTTGGGAATATTGGTAAGCATTGATTTCACATCGTGACGCAAGCGATTTACCGTAGAACCGGTCAGAATCCGGTTGAGATAGGCTGACAGGGCACCAACATTCTGAGAGATCGACATTTCATTGTCATTTAAGACAACAATCAGATTCCGATCCATGGAACCGGCATGATTTAAGGCTTCAAAAGCGAGACCGGCCGTCATCGAACCATCTCCGATAATGGCGACCGTACGCTGACGTTTTTTCAGATGTTCAGCGGCCAAAGCCATTCCCAGGGCAGCCGAGATGGAGGTGCTGCTGTGCCCGACATTAAAGGTATCATATTCGCTCTCCTCTCTTTTGGGAAAGCCACTCATGCCGCCAGCCTGGCGCAAGGTTGAAAAACGCTCAGCCCTGCCGGTCAGAATCTTATGGGCGTAAGCCTGATGTCCAACATCCCAAACTAACAGATCACGTGGTGTCGAAAAAACATAGTGCAAAGCAATCGTCAATTCAACAACCCCCAGAGAAGAGGCTAAGTGACCACCATTACGAGCTACGGTCTCAATAATAAGCGTACGAATTTCGGTCGCAAGATGGGGTAAATCTTCAATTCTAAGCGCTCTGAGATCACTCGGATCCTTGATTTTTTCAAGTAACTTCATGGTATCCTTAATTTTTCCATTGCAACTATCCATCAAAAAAGAAGATCTTCCAAATTATAATCATCAACGCCAACAATTTTCTTCAAACGGTGCAACGCCGATTTTTCGAGTTGCCGAATTCGCTCACGGGTCAGATTAAGTTGCCCACCGATCTCCTCCAAGGTCTGACCATCTTCTCCGGCAAGACCAAATCTCTTAGTTATCACCTGACGCTCCTTAGGCCTCAGTTCATCAAGCCAACAATGGATAATTTTCATACGTAGGTCATTATCTATGGTTTGTAGAGGACTTTCATTTGAATCATCCGCCAATTGCTCCAGCGACATGGTGCCAATACCCCCATTATCACTCTCACGATCTCCATTCATATTATTACCGGAAGTCAGGGTGACAAGGTTGTTAAGACGGGCCAGAGCGGGAGTAAATGAGGTAAAGACATGGTCTATATAGTTGGCAACCTCTTCAAAACTAGGTTCACGTCCATGTTCACGGATATATTGCTGACGCCCCTTAATAAAAGTGTTATATTCATCAACAACATGTACCGGAAGACGGATAATTTTGCTCTGACTGATCAGAGCCCGACTCATATACTGGCGAATCCACCAGACCGCATAAGTTGAAAAACGACAATTAAATTCAGGATCAAACCTTTCAACCGCCCGGATCAATCCAAGGTTACCCTCCTCAATCAGATCCTCAGTCGGCAAACCCCGGTTCTGATAGTGCTTGACCAAATGAACAACCAAGCGCAGATTGGCTTCAATCATCTTTTTCCGGGCTTTTCCATCACCTTCTTGCACCAAGCGTGAGAGTTTAATCTCTTCGGCTTCATCAAGCAAGGGGATATTACGAATATCACCAAGATAAGATTCAAGCGAACCGCCCGAAAATATATTTTTATCCCCGCCCGCCATTACGACCTACTAATTTCACAAAACTGCAACCCAATAAACGTTCACTCTGAAAATCATTTTCGCCATGCCGGGTAATCCGGTAAAGATATTGACCTTTATCGGTAACCAGAGGAATCACCAGTCGGCCCCCGACCACCAGTTGCTGCAAAAGTGGAGCCGGAGGCTTTTCGGAAGCTACCGCCGACACCACAATCGCGTCAAAGGGGGCCGCATCAGGCCAACCATAACTGCCATCAAAGATTTTGACCAGGACATTATTGCACTCCAACTGGTCAAGCAGCTGGCGCGCCGGAATCGCCAAAGAACGTAACCGCTCAATGGCGTAAACTTTTTCCACTAACGAGGAGAGCAACACGGTCAAATAACCGGAACCCATGCCAATCTCAAGAACCTTCTCGCTACCTTTCAAGGCTAAAGATGATAACATATAAGCGACGATATAGGGTTGGCTGATAGTTTGGGCTTCGCCAATCGGTAAAGCTGAATCACCATAAGCCTGATGTGCCAGCCCCGAATTAACAAAAAGGTGTCGCGGAATTCTGCGCATCACTTCAAGAATGCGAGGATCCTTGAGACCACGGCCGACAATCTGCTCTTCGACCATTCTTTTACGCAACAAAGCGTAATCCATAAAGGGTAATTCCTAAAAAAGTAAGAAACTATTACTCGATATATTTTTCTGCCATAATCGCAGCTGTGGCGCCATCGGCAATCGCAGTGGCGACTTGTCGTAACGGTTTCTGGCGCACATCTCCAGCCGCAAAAAGACCGGGACAGGAGGTTACGGTATCTTCGGCGGCCTTAATATAACCCTGTGCATCAACCTCAACCAGATCTTTGACAATATCACTATCGGCTTTCATACCGACATAGATAAAGACTCCGGCCACCGGCAGGAGACGCTCTTCTTCATTTTTGAGATCTTTGACCCGCACTCCTTCGACCTCTTTTTCCCCGACGATCTCCAAAGGTACATGCGACCAGACAAACTCTATTTTGGGGTTAGCAAAAGCTTTTTCCTGAACAATTTTCTCGGCCCGCAGTTGATCCCGACGATGAATCACATAAACCTTGCTGGCAAATTTAGTCAGGAAAAGAGCCTCCTCGATAGCTGAATTGCCGCCCCCGATAACCGCTAGTTCCAAATCCCTGAAAAAAGCCCCATCACAAGTTGCACAATAGGAGACCCCGGCCCCTTTCAGGCTCTCTTCTCCGGGAATGCCAAGCGGCGTCCAACCACTGCCGGTTGCGACAATCAGGCTTTTACAAAAAAGCTCATCCCGATTGGCACAAGTCACGAGAAAACCTTCGTCTCTACGCTCAACCGTAAGACCTTCCTGAAACTGCCGCACCTCAAGCCCAAAACGCTTGGCCTGAGTCTCGAACAGAGGCCCAATTTGCGCTCCGGCTATACCTTCAGGAAAGCCGGGATAGTTATCGACCATTTCGGTCGTCGCAATCTGACCGCCCATCATCATTTTTTCCAGTAAAACACATTTCATCCGGGCCCGGGCCGCATAGAGGCCCGCGGTCAAACCAGCGGGGCCGCCACCAATGATCAAAACATCAAAACTATTTTCATTTTCCGACATTATTATCTCCTTTGAGGACTGTACATTCGCGTAATTTAAAATTTTTCAAACCATAAATAAAAGTTTCCGGGGCCAGACTCTCTTGCACGGTAAATTTTTTTAGACTTAAGGTAATCTGACCACCATGACCTAAAGCTTCAAGATTTTGCGCCAAAAAACCTCCATCGGCAACCTCAACCAGATCATCGAGACGGATGTGCATCTCATCACCGTCTCTAAAATTTATGACCTTATTAAGGAAACGACCCGCTTCCGTTGTCAGATAATTAATTGAGGCCAGGCTCCCATAATTCACATCATCCTCTTGGGGAGAGCTGAAAAAGAGTGGCCAATACTGAAAAAACTGGGTTGCTGAAGTCCAGCTCCGACTCTCTTCAAGCTGAAATAGACTCTTTAAATCAGCCGTCTTTCCGTACCAGGTCAAACGTTGACGGGAATCGGAAAACCAGAATTGATCTGTCGCTATTATAAGCTGTCCGGCAACCGATCCCCAAGGGGTAAGCCATTGCATCTTTAAACATTCAGGCGGCTCCATAAAGAGACGTACCTGATGTTTACCGTGACGCCCGTCGACCGCCCTCCACGAGAGTATTGCCGTCGCTTTAAGAGTCTTAAGATCAACCAGTTTTTCCCAGGCCGCCCGACCCGCCACCGCATCCCCTTCAAGAGTCTCAGTTATAAGCGGCGGGCGGCCGCAAGCTGAGAGTAGCAGGATAAAGAGCAGAGCCAGACAAACAATCTTGTTTAAATTGATAATCATCTAAAAACAGTAACCACTCAACGCTGAAAACGTTTCTCTATCTCACCCCGGTCCAAGCTGAAATAGAAAGGCCGACCATGCGGACAGGTGTGTGCCAGAGGGGTTTTGTCTAACTTTTCGAGGAGCACTCGAATCTCTCCAGTACTTAATATTTGGTTTGCTTTAACCGCCATCCGGCATGCCAGACTGGCCAGCATTGCATCAATAACCACAGATTCCTGACCCCGACCGCCACTCGCGATATCGGCCAGAGTCTCTAGGAAAACAGTCTCAACCGACAAGCCGTCAACCAGCAAAGGAACCGTCTGTAAAATCAGGGTTCGCGGCCCTAAAGAGTCAAATTCAAAACCTAAAGAATTTAGAAGTTCCCGGCACTCTTCGGCCTGAGCCTCTTCACCGGGCGTACACTCTACCTGAACCGGCAACAGCAGACGCTGGGCGGCACTACGTCCCAACCGCTTACTCTTAAGATCTTCGAAAACAACCCGCTCGTGAGCGGCATGCTGATCCAGCAGATAGCATTTATCATGAGATTGCAAAACAATATAAGCATTCCAGAGCGCGCCGACAACCGTCATAGAAGAAAAGAAACCGATTTCAGAACTCTGCATACCGGGCAAGGTCTCAAGCGGATGCGACTCAACAACCCGCCCTGAACCTCTGGCCCCATAGATGTTTTGATCGGCATTTTGATAGCCACCCCCGGCCGCGACGCTGGGCCGGGCCCAGGCCGGCTCCGAAAATCCCGAAGAGGACCGGGGAAAATCGCTCGTCGCTGGAGCTTCGTAAAAGTTCGGCGGCAAAGAGTTTTCCGACGATGGCTCGGGCGCAAACAAATGCGACCTATCCCCGGCTCTCTCATGCTCCCCGGCTGGTGCAAAAAAACCGGGAGTCGCATTGACAGTAGGATAGCCACTTAAAACTTCGGCCACAGCCTGTCGAATCAAAGCAAAAATTCGACCGCCATCGGCAAAACGAACCTCCTCTTTGGCCGGATGGACATTGACATCCACCGCCCCATCCGCAACCGTCAGAAAAAGAACCGCAGCCGGATAGCGGCCCCGGGGCAAGGTGCCTTCATAAGCTTTCAATAGAGCCTGTAAGAGAGCCTTATCCCGAACCGCCCGACGATTAACAAAAAAGTAGAGGTGGCGACTGTTGGACCGTTGGACCATCGGCAAACTGACATAACCTCTGACCTTAACCTCATCGCCCCCAGCCTCGGCTAATTCCCTAAATTGTTCATCAAGATCTAACCCTAAAACCGCCGCAACCCGATCACTTTCACGATCACCCTGGGTTGCGTTGAGAAGACGCCGACCATTGTGTTCAAGCAAAAAAGAGCATTCCGGATGGGACATCGCCAGACGTTGCAGACGTTCCAGAACCGCCCCTCTCTCAGTATTTGTGGTTTTTAGAAATTTTTTGCGGGCCGGAACCGAATAGAAAAGATCGGCAACCCTTATTTTGGTGCCAACCGGAGCCCCCACCGAATTTTCTTGAATCTCACCGCCGGCGGCAACTTCCAATTTAACCGCAGCCTCCATCTCACGCGTGCGAGAAATCAGAGAAAAGCGGGAAACCGCAGCAATACTGGGCAGGGCCTCACCCCGAAAACCATAACTGCGGACCCCGAAAAGATCGGCCGCAGAGCTGATTTTACTGGTCGCATGACGCGCCAGGGCAAGGCGAGCCTGAACCGCGTCCATACCATGACCGTTATCGATCACTTCGATCAGATTTTTGCCGCCCTCCTCGATCACCACCTTGATCTGATCAGCCCCGGCATCCAGAGCATTCTCGACCAACTCCTTAACTACCGAAGCGGGCCGTTCAACCACTTCACCGGCGGCAATCTGGTTACAGACTTCGGGCGGCAGGAGACGAATTTCAGCGCGAACTTTACTACTCATAATTTTTATAACTGATAATGACGCGAAACTATCTTTTCCTGATGTTCGCGGACAACGCCTTCAGGCGCAAGCATAATAAAAAGTCGGCAGGCCAGAAAAATCACCAGGAGATCATCAACCTGCCCCAATCCGGGAATTACCAGATCAGGTAAGAGATCATAGGGCGAAAAAAAATAGGCCACCGCCGCTAACGGAATCAGCTTCAGATAAAGCGGAACCCGGCGATCTCCAAGCAGGCCCCAACCGAGTCGTCCGGCCATCAACCAGCGCTGCCACCAGGCGACACTCAAGATATTTTTATTTCGCAAACGACTCATAAATTAGTGGACAGCAACATAGTTTTCGACTTCTGCAACCAGGGCTTTAACCAGTTCGTTCTCGGGTAATTTCCCCAAGATCTCCCCTTTGCGAAATAGCAGCCCGACCCCTTTACCACCGGCAATACCAAAATCGGCGTGGCGGGCCTCACCGGGACCATTAACAACGCAACCCATGACCGCAATTTTCAAAGGTTCCTGAATGTGGGCCAGGGCTTTTTCAACTTGTTCGGCCAGCTTGATCAGCTCAACCTCAGTACGTCCGCAGGTTGGACAAGATATCAGTTCAATGCCCCGCTGCCGCAAGCCCATACTTTTCAAGATTTCGAAAGCAACAAAAATCTCCTCTTCGGGAGCCGCCGTTAACGAAACCCTAAGGGTATCACCCAGACCTTCACCCAAAAGCAGAGCTAATCCGACGGCCGATTTTATTGCGCCCCGTAATTTAGTTCCAGCTTCGGTGATGCCAATATGAAAAGGATAATCGACCCGTTTTGCCAGCAATCTATAGGCTGTAAGCGTGGCCATCACATCTGAAGATTTCAGAGAGATCTTGATAATGTCAAAATTTTCATCCTCCAACAAGCGGATATGGCCCAAGGCACTCTCAACCAGCGCTTCGGGAGTATAGCCATACCTTTCAACCACCTCTTTTTCAAGAGAGCCGCCATTAACCCCGATACGGATTGGAATGGCCTGCTCTCGACAAGCGGCGACAACCTCACGCACCCGGGCCGCAGAACCGATATTTCCGGGATTTAGTCGCAGACCATCAACCCCTTGCTCGACTGATATCAGCGCCAGACGATGATTAAAATGAATATCGGCAATCAGGGGGATGGCAATCTCTTTCTTAATCAAAGAGAGACTCTTGGCCGCTTTTTCATCCGGCACAGCGACCCGCACCAGTTCACAACCAACCGCTTCCAAGCGTTTAATCTGAGCCACCGTTGCCGCGATATCACGGGTATCGGTATTGGTCATGGATTGCACTGAAACCGGGGTCTGACCCCCAATCTTAACCTGCCCCAACTCTATTTCACGACTCTGCCGCCGTGGCCAAAAATTCAAATTTTCACTCCACTCTCTAAATGATTTCTATAGCACCAATGAGGCATACCATTTCTTTCGATAATCCTCAAGTCCTAATGAACAAAACCGAACCTGAATGACCAGAACAAAATTCCATCTATAATAAATACTTGAGAAAAGAATATTTTTAGTATAGCAGTAAAAATTCAATAAATTTGGCAAACCATAAAACCTTGAAATAAACGATTAGCAACTTTTAAAACTATGCAGAAAACTGTCTTTGACAACCCTATAATAAAATCATTCTTGAAGATGCTCTCATGTGTCATTATGAAAGTAGTTGGCTGGAAAACTGTGGATCAGAGCGAAGGGCAGAAAAAATATATCCTCATTGCGGTTCCTCACACATCCAACTGGGATTTCCCTCTTTTTCTCCTGATAGTTTCTGCTCTGGATATAAAAACCTACTGGCTGGGGAAAAGTTCCCTGTTCAAATGGCCGTTTGGAGGACTTTTCAGATGGCTGGGCGGTATCTCTGTCGATAGAAGCAAAAACACCAACATGGTGCAGCAGTGTGTCGACCATTTCAATTCTACAACAGAACTGATAATCGTCAATGCTCCAGAAGGTACCAGATCCCGGGTTGAAAAATGGAAAACTGGTTTCTACCACATTGCCAACGGGGCAAATGTACCAATTGCTTTGGGATATATTGACTACAAAAAGAAGGAAGGCGGTATTACAGGCGTGTTTCAACCTACCGGCGCGATCGATGCTGACATAGAATCAATCAAAGAGTTTTACGCCGATATCTACGGCATAAACTTGGAGAAATCTGTCAATTAAGTGTGGCTGAATATCGCAAATCAACAACTACCCTCCCAACCCCGTGGCCCCTCGTGGATCGAAGGCATCACGGACGGCCTCACCGATAAAAACCAGCAGGCTCAGCATTACAGCTAAAACAAAAAAGGCTGAAAGTCCAAGCCAGGGAGCGTGGAGATTGGCTTTACCCTGAGCTAACAACTCTCCTAGAGAGGGCGAACCCGGCGGCATGCCAAAACCTAAAAAATCAAGTGAGGTCAGAGTTGTAATTGAAGCGTTGAGAATAAAGGGCATGAAGGTTATGGTCGCAACTACGGCGTTGGGCAGGATATGGCGAAACATCACGGTCAGATCGCCGGCCCCTAAGGCTTGAGCAGCGCGGACATAGTCAAGATTGCGGCCGCGCAGAAATTCGGCCCGGACAACGCCAACCAGGCTCATCCAGGAGAAGAGCAGCATAATGCCGAGCAACCACCAGAAATTTGGCTGGACGAAGCTGGAGAGGATAATCAAGAGATAGAGGACCGGCAGACCCGACCAGATCTCCATAAAACGTTGCCCAAAAAGATCAACCTTACCTCCGTAATAACCTTGTACGGCACCGGCAGCGACACCAATCAAGGAACCAAAAAAAGTCAGGCAGAGACCAAAAAGAATAGAAATGCGAAAACCGTATATAAGTCGAGCCACAACATCACGCCCCTGATCGTCGGTACCAAGCCAGTTGGCAGAACTCGGCGGTGAGGGTGCCGGAACCTTAAGTTCGTAATTGATCGTATCGTAATGATAGCGCACCAGCGGCCAGATAATCCAGCCCCCGTTTTGTTCGATCAGATCAATCAGGTAAGGATCACGATAATCGGCTTCAGTGGCAAACTCTCCCCCAAAATCAGTCTCCGCATGAGAGACCAGAACCGGACAAAACAACTCACCCTGACAAGAAATCAGCAGAGGCCTGTCATTAACAATGAATTCAGCCCCTAAACTAACCCCGAAAAGAATCAGAAAAAGCCACAACGACCAGAATCCGCGGCGATTATCAACAAAACGTTGCCAACGGCGCTGATTGACCGGATTTAATTTTAATTTTGCCAAAACAGACATTAAAATTCACGGGCCTCAAAATCGATACGCGGATCAACCACCATATAGCAGAGATCACTTAAGAGATTAGTCAACAAACCAATCAAGGTGAAGATATAGAGGGTGCCAAACATCACCGGGTAATCACGGCCAATGGTCGCCTCAAAACCCAAAAGACCAAGACCATCAAGAGAAAAGATAACTTCAATTAAAAGTGATCCGGCAAAAAACATACTGATGAACGCAGCCGGGAAACCGGCTATGATGATCAGCATCGCATTCCGGAAAACATGACCGTAGAGCACCTGATTGCGACTTAAACCCTTAGCCCGGGCCGTAATCACATACTGCTTGCCGATCTCATCAAGAAAAGAGTTTTTGGTCAGCATCGTTAAAGTCGCAAAACCGCCGATCACCATCGCTGTCACCGGCAGCGCGAGATGATAAAAATAGTCGATAATCTTGCCAGCCAATGAAAGCTCAGTAAAATTGTTGGAAGTCAGACCACGCAGAGGAAACCAGTCAAAATAGGTGCCACCGGCAAAAAGGACAACCAGGATAACCGCAAACAGAAAAACCGGAATGGCGTTGCCGACGATCACTACAGTGCTGCTCCAGAGATCAAAACGACTGCCGTGACGCACCGCTTTGGCAATCCCCAAAGGGATCGAGACCAGATAGATAATCAACGTACTCCAGAGACCCAGAGAGATCGAAACCGGCAATTTTTCAAGCAATAGATCGACAACTTTTTTGTCGCGGTAGAAACTTTCGCCAAAATCGAAACAGATATAATCTAAGACAAGCTTAAAATAACGTTTATAGAGGGGTTGATCAAAACCATAAAGTTTTTCGATTTCAGCCACCAGCTCAGGATCAAGACCCTGAGCCCCACGATAACTGCTGTCGGCGCTCGAGGATCGTGAGGCATTCTGCTTAAGTTCGGCATTATTACTGCCGGCAACCCGCACCGTCGCACTCTCAACCGTAGACTCAAGCCGGGCGATCATCTGCTCAACCGGCCCCCCGGGGGCCGCTTGAATAATAAAAAAATTGATCGTCAAAATTCCCAGCAGAGTGGGAATGATGAGCAAAAGACGGCGCAGGATATAAGAGATCATAACTTTTTAATTATTTAACCCACCAGGTCATGAGGCCAAGACCATATTTGGGCACCAGTTCAGGCTGGGCCAACTTACTCCAATAGGCGATGCGAAAACTGCTGATATGCCAGTGCGGCAGGACATAAAAACCCCACTGCAAAACTCTATCCAAGGCTCGCACCCGAGTCACCAAGCCGGCCCGATCAGGAGCATGGATAATCTTTTCGACCAGAGCATCAACTACCGGGTCTTTAATCCCGGCCAGATTACGGCTGCCGGAAGTATCGGCGACACTCGAATGCCAGTAGTAGCGTTGTTCGTTACCGGGAGAGTTCGACTGACCGAAACTCCAGACGACTAAATCAAAATCAAATTCCCGTACCCGATTAAGATATTGAGCCGTATCAACAACCCGAACTTCAGTCTCAATCCCGAGACGGGCAAGATTTTTCTTAAAAGGGAGGACAATCCGCTCAAATGCCGGGGATATCAAAAGAATCTCAAAGACAAAGGGATTTCCACTCTCATCAACCAGTTTTTTATCTTTAATAAGCCAACCTGAACTTTTTAAAAGAGCTGCGGCCTGGCGCAGATTACGACGGTTATTGCCGTTTCCGTCGGTCGTCGGCAAATGGTAACTATCCTTGAAGACCTCGGCTGGAAGCTGCCCGGCGAAGGGTTTAAGCAGTTCTATTTCAGCCGGGCTCGGTGGGCCTACAGCCGCCATTTCAGAGTTACTGAAATAGCTGTTGCTGCGTTTATATTGATCGTAGAAAAGATTTTTATTGCTCCACTCAAAATCAAACGCATAAATCAGGGCTTCGCGCACTCGACGATCAGTAAACTGCAAACGTCGAGTATTGAAGACAAAACCCTGAATCCCTTGCGGAATCAGGTGAACTATCTCCTTTTTAACAATGCGTCCATCGTTAAATTGGGGGCCTTTATAGAGGGTTGCCCAGTTTTTCGAAACATTTTCATGGCGAAAATCGTACTCGCCTGATTTAAAGGCTTCAAGAGCTACCGTTGCATCACGATAGTAATCGAAGACCAGAGTGTTAAAATTATAGCGACCTTTATTGACCGGTAGATCAGCCGCCCAATAATCACTGACCCTCTCATAGCTTACGGTTTTACCCGGCACAAAACTCTTGACCTGATAAGGGCCGCTACCCAAGGGTAAATCAAGACCGGCATCGTTAAAATCCTTACCCTGCCAGAAATGGCGCGGCAGAACGACAAGCTGCCCTACTATCAACGGGAGTTCGGCATTATTACCGTCTTTAAAGGTAAATTTGACCCGGCTTGGATCGAGCGCCTCAACCCCTGAAACATCAGCATAATAACGTTTATACATCGGCTGACCCTGCTCAAGGAGCAGGTTAAAGGTGAAAACAACATCAGCTGACGTCACCGGCTGACCATCATGAAAACGGGCTTTAGGATTAAGATGGAAGATAACAAAGGTCCGATTTTGGGCCAGCTCAACCTTCTCGGCAAGTAAGCCATATTGACTGAAAGGCTCGTCTTCAGCTGAAGCCATCAGGGTATCGTAGATCATACCAACGCCAGCTGCGGCAACCCCTTTCAAGATAAAATCATTAAAGGTATCAAAAGTACCAATCGCAGCCTGGCGCAAAGTTCCCCCCTTCGGGGCCTCTGGATTAACATAATCAAAATAGCTGAAATCAGCCGGATATTTGAGCTCTCCATAAAGATCCAAACCGTGACTCAAGGTCGTTTCAGGAGTTTCAGTTGCGAAGGAAGAAAAAGGAAAAAACAGAAATAAAAGAGTAACTAAAAAGAGCTTTCGATGAAAAAAACCTTGACTTAATCGCATTTATTACCTCAACAACAGATTTCGACTTTGACAACTTAAGACTATCTAGAAAAAAACAACTGCTATGGAAAGTAGCACAGCCGCTTTAAGCTGTCCAGAAGACATTACAGATAATCCTTGACTTTAAACCAAAACCTGACAATAAATAACCTGTTTTAAAATATCTCAGCACAACCAAGAGCAGAACCCTCAACCATTCATCGCAAACCAGCAGATTAAAGTCTTTACTCTTTAAATCCAAGAGATTAATAAACAAAACAAACTAAACAAACAAACAAACAACTTTATGAAAATCTGGATCGTATATATTCTTAGCTGTAGCGATAAGACTCTCTACACCGGCATCACCAATGACCTCAAAAATCGCCTGCAAACCCACAACGAAAAGCGCGGAGCTCGCTACACCAGAACCCGTCTGCCGGTAACCCTGGCGTATTACGAAGAAACGTCATCGCGCAGCCTGGCTAGCCGCCGTGAAGCAGCTATCAAAAAACTGACGCGCAGTCAAAAACTTCAACTTATTGCAGAATTTAAAACCACCTAAGGAACCAAGCATGTTCACGACGACCTACACAAAAATTTACGCGTGCTGCCTTACCACCCTTTTTTTCATTGTCATACTGGCCTCCCCTTTACAGGCCTCCCCACTCTCAAAAGCTGAACGGGTTTGGCTCCATGAGAAAGGCGAAATAATTTTTGTTAGCCAAACCCACTATCCGCCCTTTGAGTTTGTCGATAGAGACAACAGTCGCAAAGGGATGTGTATTGAGATGGCCCGTTGGATTTCGACCGAAATGGGTTTTAAAGTTTCGTTTCGAGATATGTCATTCAAAGAAGCTCAGAAAGCGGTTCTGGACGGCCACGCGGATGTCCTGACGAGCCTCTTTCACAGTCAAAAACGTGATAATAAGTTTGATTTCACAGAAACAACCTGGCAGGTTCCGGCCCTGATATTTGTACGTTCTGAACGACCTGACATCACCCAGTTAAAAGATCTTCAAGACAAAAAAATAGCTATGCAGAAAGGGGATTACGCGGCTGAATTTTTACAATCCCAAGGTATCCGCTTCGAGCTCATTTCAACTGCCACATTTGCCGAAGCGGCCGATCAAGTTATCGATTTCAAGGCTGACGCCGTTATTGGTGACAAACAGATTGTACTTCACCATCTCTTCAGCCATAACCTCAACCATCATCTCAAATCTGTCGGCGACCCTCTCTATATTGGCCAGAACTGCATGGCAACCCGAGATGGCGAGAAAGTACTGACAAATATTTTAAAAAAAGGGCTGTCCCGGGCTCGGGATCGCGGAGTTTTCGACCAAATCACAAAAAAATGGATCGGTGTTAAGTATTCATCTCAACAGACCTGGATTGAGCGCCATCGCACAACCATACTCCTGACCCTCTCAGGCCTGACACTCCTGACCCTCGGAATAATTTTCTGGAATTTATACCTGCGCCGGGCCGTAGATTCGAGAACCAGGGAGTTAAGCAGGAGTGAGGAGAAGTTTCGGGCTATAGTTGAATCTTCAAATGACTTGATCTGGGAAACTGACAAAGATATTAATTTTACCTACCTGAGCCCGAATGTAAAGCAATTTATCGGTTACGATCCCGAAGAGCTGATCGGCAAATCCATTTATCAGTTTATGACTCCTGAAGAAGCAACCCGAGTTATAAAGAAATCTCACAATGTCATCAAAGAACAACAGACTTTCTCTAGTTTAATAAATACAGTTACAGCAAAAAACGGTAAAGAAGTAATCTTTGAAAGTAGTAGTGTACCTTTTTTCAACGAAGATGGCTCTCTTCTAGGGTATCGCGGAATTAACCGCGATATCACCTTAAAACAAGAAGAAGAACATCTGCGCCAACAACTTGAACAGCAACTGCAACAAGCACACAAAATGGAGGCTATCGGCTTGATGGCCGGAGGCGTCGCCCACGATTTAAACAATATTCTGTCCGGGATTGTCAGTTATCCCGATCTGCTCCTGATGCAAATACCCGAAGAGAGTGAATTACGAAAACCGATCGAAGCAATCCGGGAATCAGGAAAACGTGCGGCGGCTGTAGTGGCCGACCTGCTCACGGTGGCCCGCGGAATTGCCGCAACCAGGGAGACCATCAATCTCAACACTTTGATTTCCAACTATCTGAATTCACCAGAATCTTTAAAACTCAAATCAACTTACGCCAATATCAGTTTCATGACGGAATTTGAACCGGAACTGCTCAATATCTCCGGCTCTCCAAGCCACATTCATAAATGTCTCATGAACCTGACATTTAATGCTGCTGAAGCTATTGACAGTGAAGGTCGCATTGTCATTTCAACCCATAACCGCTACATCGACAAACCAATTGCGGAAAACCACTATTTAAAAACTGGTGAGTACGCAGTGGTTCGGGTTGCAGATAGCGGCACCGGAATTAGCGACGAAGATCTCGGACATATTTTTGAGCCTTTTTACACCAAGAAAAAAATGGGTCGCAGTGGTACCGGCCTGGGACTGGCCGTGGTCTGGAATACACTTCAAGATTGTGGGGGCGGAGTAACGGCTGAATCCTGTAAAAATGGTGCTGTCTTCACACTCTACTTCCCCGCCACCAGAAATGAACTAACGGTTCAGCCGAAAAGTGTTCATGATGGCCAATTGGACGGTCATGGCGAGAAAATTCTCATCGTTGATGATGAACCTCAACAACGGGATATTGCCGAAAAGATTCTAACCATGCTCGGATATAATGTACAAAGCATTGATTCAGGAGAAGCTGCAATCACGCACCTGAAAAAGAATGAAGTTGATTTACTGATCCTTGACATGATCATGGATCCCGGCATGAACGGACGTCGAACCTACGAGGAGATTATCAAATTTCGCCCCCAACAAAAAGCTATCATTGCCAGTGGTTTTTCAGAAAATATAGAGGTTGAAAAGGCCCAGACTCTTGGAGCTGGAAGATTTGTCAAAAAACCATATCTGTTGACCCAGCTAGGCCAGGCCGTAAAGCAGGCATTAACGGTTTTGTAAAATAACAAATCTCTTCATCCCAATAGGATCTGCCCACAATGACTCAAATCCATAACCATAAAGATGACGCGAAAAAAGTTCTATACTACCGCTGGCTGATCTTTACGGTTTTGACCACAGCCTATTTTTTCGTCTATTTTCACCGCCTCTCACTTTCAGTTGTAGCCAACGATCTCGTCAATGAATTCCAACTATCAGCTAGCATGATGGGACTTTTGGGATCAGTCTACTTCTACTGCTATGCCGCCATGCAGCTCCCTGCCGGCCTCCTCGCCGATTCCTTGGGGCCACGAAAAACCGTAACCTGCTTTTTACTGATTGCCGCCATCGGAAGTCTAGTTTTTGGCCTCGCCCAGAACTTTACTACTGCATTTATCGGCCGCCTGCTGGTGGGCTTCGGAGTATCGATGGTTTTCATTCCCACCATGAAGATTCTCTCGCAATGGTTTAGAGTTCACGAATTTGCAATTATGGCGGGGATTCTGAATGCTGTCGGCGGCATTGGCGTGATGGCTGCAACCTGGCTATTGGCCTTAATGACTGCCAAATTCGGTTGGCGTCTCTCATTTGAGGTGATTGGCGGTGCGACGTTTGTGCTGCTAATTATGGTATGGTTAATCGTACGCGATAAACCTGAAGACAAAAGCTGGCCCAGCTTGAACCAAATTGATGGAACAAGTGACAAATCACTAAATAAAGTTGATAAAATAACGCTCTGGGAAGGGGTTTTGCGGGTCGTAACAGAGAAAAAATTCTGGCCCGTCGCAATCTGGTTTTTCCTCGACTGCGGCATCTTTTTTGGCTTCGGGGCCCTCTGGGGCGGCCCCTACCTGATGCACGTATATGGTATGAGTCGGGCCCAGGCCGGTTCGGTTTTGAGCATGATCGCCTGGGGCATGATCATCGGCAGCCCGCTCTTAGGCTATCTTTCAGAAAAAGTTTTAAAGAGCCGGAAAAAGGTTTTTGGCTTCTGCACGAGTATCTTGACTCTGGTTCTGCTTGCTTTAGCTATGGCTCCCGCCAACCTCCCCCACGTGGGCCTCTATCTGCTCTTTTTTCTCTTCTCATTCAGCGCTTCAGCGATTGTCGTCATCGGCTTCACAACCACCAAAGAACTTTTTCCCGTGGCCATTGCCGGCACCTCGGTCGGCACCGTCAATCTTTTCCCCTTTTTAGGAGGTGCCGTTTTTATGCCCCTGATGGGTAAAGTCCTCGACTTATATCCCAAAACAGCTTCGGGAGCTTACGCCCCCGAAGCCTACTCTCGACTTCTCCTGATACTAAGCGGAGCCGCTCTACTGGCTCTTTTATGCACCTTTTTCATGAGTGAAACCTTCAGAAAACCCTCTCCTTGACCTTCACAACCACTAATCTAGCGGCAAAGCGCTAAGCCCGGCTTGCCAGGTGGTCGTCAGGCTGTCGTAAAGCATAAATGCTGTAATCGGCTGGTTTGAATCAATTATCATCGAACCGGCCAGATCCTGACCAAAGAGACCGCGTAAATTAACCATATCACTGCCATTGGCCGGAATTGATGAATTCTTAGTTGCTATATGTTGACCAACTTGATTGTAGTATGAATAGGTCAGATTCGCAACAGCATCATTAGGATTACAAGCTACAACAAGCGATCGCCAACTGCTATCAGCCGCCAGATGTGAAAGAAGAAAACGGCGATGCAGAGTTTTCTTCATATCCATATCAAACATCACTGGTGGTGTCCCTTGACCAATCAATGCTAAACCGTCGAGATTGGCGGAAGCTTCAATCTTGATCCAACCCTCCGTCCCAGCTGGCACCTGCGCAACAAAAACACTCTGACCAAATGCCGGAATCTCTTTATTTTCCCGGTCGATTAATGTGCCACTTTGACTAAAATAAGAGACCTGAATATTACAGTTTTGTTGATCAGAATTTGCCAGGGCCATACCGGTCCAAGACTCCCTGCAATCGTCTGCATAAAGATACGGCACATAGTAAGTTTTAGCATAACCAGGATTTTGGTTGTCACAAATCCCCTCGACATAAGTCGAATTGGCAGCTTGACTTGAATAATAGTTGCGATCCCAAGTGTGGTCGACTGCTATCTGGTTGTCGGAAAGATTGAAATAGTTATAGCGAAGTCGACCCAGAACATCGGGTATCGGATCATCCCAGGTCGCATCAACATGAAACCAGGCCGAACAAAGATAGACCAGGTTCCAGGCATGGGCTTCACCTTTGCCTTCACCGCTGACAATCCGCACCGGAATTCCGCAACTTTCGTGCATTTTAAACATCAACAGCGCATACCCCTCACAGACCGCCGACCCGGCAAACAGAGCATCATAAATCGAATGTCTTTCATAACTGGTATCATAAGCAACATTTAGCACAACCCAATCATGAATCGCTTTAGCTTTTGCCTCATCATTCATCCCGACAGAAAGAATAGACGCCAGAATTTGATTAACCCGGCCGCTAATCTCCAGTTCTTGTTGATAGGTAGTATCGTAACCAACTGTAAAAGTTAAAACAGCATCATTATCTGAACCACTAGCACTCCACATATTTCCTTTTGTCGATGAATGAAGATAATCGTCTAAAGCATAAATCTCAAGTCGAGCCTGATCAACTATGGAGGTTAGATCAGACCAGGCAAAAGTGTAATTCAAGTGCACTGAAAAATCAGTTTTACGATTTATCATACAATCGTGATAAGCACTCTTAAATGCTGCAAAAGAGTTACATTCAATCGGGGTCGTTGCCATCCTCGCAAAAGAGGGGAAAGTTGTAGCAATTTCTGAAAAATCTTCATAACGCGGATTAAGGTAAAATCCAGAAATCTGTAACGCATAAAGAGAAGGAGCCAGGACTAAACAGAAGAACATGGTCACCAATAAAAAAAACCCGCGACATTGATATTTTCTCATATTAATAACTCCTTACTGAACCGGAACCGCGCTTAAACCCGCTTTCCAGGTGGTTGTGTTACTGTCGTAGAGTAGAAAGGCGGTTATCGGCTGGGTCGATTCGATAATCATTGAGCCTGTCAGGGCCTGACCGAAAAGAGTGTAGAGATTTTCCTGAACACTTCCACCAGCTGCAATTGAATTTGACCGGGTATCGATCAGAGATCCGCTTCTATTATAAGCTTTATAGGTAATATTGGCGATATTGCCATTGGGATTACAGATCATCACCAGCGAACGCCAACTCGTATCGGCAGCCAGATGGGCCAGTCGCAACCGGGTATGAAGCGAGGTTTTAAGATCCATATCGAACATACTCGGAGGTGAAGACTGGCCAACCAAGGCCAATCCTTTCAGAGACTGGGTTGAAGATATTTTGATCCAACCTTCAGAACCGGTTGGGGTCTGGGTTGCAAATGAGGTCTGGCCAAGAGCCGGAATCTCTTTAGTTTCAGAACCTAACAGCGCACCATTACTACTATAATACTCAATAAGAGCTTGATTTGCCGCATTATTGTAATTGGTCAAAGCCAAACCAGTCCAGCGTCCAGCAGATTTGCTCAGATAGGGAACATAACTGAAATTATCGTACCCTGTAACTGGAGGTGTGGGCGGATTTAGCGGGGATCCCGGCGTATACTCCAACCATTGAGTAAAGGCATATTTGTCGGCCGAAACCAGACGGCAGGCAGAGTTATAACTGGGGTTATCGCCATTATAAACCATAATCGCAATAACCCGACGGCTTTTAGTTGCCGAATTATAAGTATACAAAGGGCCGCCATAGCCACCATTACTCATATCAATATCAGTTTTTAAAATCCGTTCACCAACGCCTTCATAACCGATGGCATTACCGCTCATTCTCCACATATCACCTTGCCCGGAATAGCCCCCCACAAACTCCGGATAACCGACATAATTGATATACCCCGATGGTCGAAAATCAAATTCCAGTAGCATAGACGTATCAATACCGTCAAATTTCTCCGGCATCAGCAAGGCCCCGTAACTGTACTCGGCAAGCCCGGTATCATAAAATTTTCCATTCAGAACATCACTACTGTCATGAATACTTCCAAATGGAGCCGCAACCCACTGATTAGTATCATTAAAATACTGCCCCGCAGTAACCACAAAATTATTGAACCATTTTTTCGCAGTAAAATCATAGAGAGTATTCCCACCTGTCAAAACCGCATAAGGACTGATCAAAAAACCACTACCATAAAACCAATGCCCTGACTCATCCTGCATATCAATATAGACAATGTTATTATAGGGAAACACCGTCGTATCATTAATCTTGGTTCGATCATCGCTGCCGATTACAGCACCACGAGTCAGTTCCAACTCCGACGTCTCCGACACAGACTCCATCCCGGAAAAACCAAGACGCGAAGCATTTAATAAAACTTTGGCCTCTTCAGCCCGCAACAACCTGACTTCCGGCTTTATCATTTCAAGCGCCAACTTAACCTCACCGTCACCGGTGAAAAACTCATACTCTTTCCACTCATAAAGAGTGTTTTCAATAACCTGCATAAGCAAATGACTCGGGGTTTCGTCGGCAAGACCAAGTGGGCAGTCGATGACCGGCAAATCTATTATTGACACCCCTTTCTCGGCAAGTCGATCAGCTAAATCAGAAAATGGTACGGCCCCACTTAAAGGGGCTGCAACAGCCTCGATTATCCAGAAGAAAAACAAAAAACAGACTAAAACAAGCTTAAATGAACGACCCTTCATAGTCATAACCAAACTCCTTTGAGTCAGCAGATAAATTTTCAAACATTCAATACCAGAAATCCCCATCCGCGTTAATCCCCGCATAATAGGAGCCCCCGCTTTTACGGTTGCTATAGATAGCAAAGGCTGCCAATCCCGTAGGTGAAGATATCTCGACACTACCGGCCAGAGGGATTTCTGCACTGAAAATTACAGACAGAGCGTACTCCCCGCTGCCAAAAGCCGGGATCGTATAAGATTGGCTACCTCGGGTTACCCCGACAATATCGACATATTGCAAATTCACAGAAACCGCTTGATCATTCGGATTACAGATTAAAATATTTGTATCCCAAGTATCATCCTGGGCAATATGAGGAATCACCATAGAGGTTGATAGATCGGCGGCAAAAGGGATATCGGCCATCAGCGACAAAGCGTCACCGGTGCCCAGAAAGGCCAGGCCTGAAAGGGGCTGAAAAGAGTTGACCCTGAGCCAGCCGCTCTGATTGAGCTGCAGGGCAACCGGAAAAGAGTCCTGTCCGGATGCCGGCAGCACTACACTCTCAGTGGCCAGCAGATTACCGCTGCTGTCGTAAACCATGGCCCGTACCAGGGCCGAACTGGATGAGCTGCGATTAGTCACCCCGAGCCCTGTCCAGGAACCATTGGCGGATGAATAATAGGGAATGTAGTAATTATAAAAACCCTCAACATAGCCATCGTCAGCTCTTGTTGAGAGGGTCGTCCCGGCGCGTACCAGATCAACCGCGCCGGTTACCAGATTGGTAAACTCAACCTCTCCCTCCGCAACCAATACAGTGGTAATATCATTGAGGTGTGAAAGTGTAAAAGTCGTGCCTTTTATACTGGTATTCGCCCGATGCGTTGAAACTTCGAATTTTTTAGCGCCTTCATATCCAGGCGGCCAGTAAAATTCACAGATCCCCTTGTAAAGTCGGGAAAAGACAACTTTCTGCGAAGTTTTTGCATAAACAGCCTTTTTTATCTCAAAATCACCGTCAACCTTTACCCGGGTCTGGGCTCCATTTGAATATCTGATTACAATTTCTACGCCGGGGCCGGTCTTGATCCGTGAACCCTGATAAAGCTTGGTGGTTTCCGCATCGGCCACCTCTTGCCCATCGATATAGATCTTATGGACTACGGCTATCCACTGCTCAGGATCTCCCTCATTAAAACCGGGAGCAATTACATAGGGTTTTACTTCATTGACCGTAAATGAAATTGTATCCTCACCCTCTCCTCCTTTACCATCACTAGCTACAACCCTGATTGTGTGGGTGCCAACAATCGGGCTGGCAATGGTGGCCACAGAGATGCTGGTTTCACCCTGAAAATTCCCATTAAGATACCATTTAAACGACAACACATCCCCATCAGGATCGATCGCCGCGGCCGTAAAGCTAACCGGTACACCAGCAACGATGCCGGATGGTGAATAGCTTAAACTGACTTCTGGCGGCAAATTATCAGAGTAACTTAAAGTGCCAGATACCACCAACGTCCGTGATCCGGCATTATATGAACCGATCAGAGTGATGGAAAAAGCGGCAGACTCAGCATCCTGCGGAATTGCTACCGAAACATTGAAACTTTCGCTGGTTTTTAGTTCAACCCGTTTCTGATAGGAGTCCGATGCACCCCCGGCCTGAACCGAGACCGAAAGATCGGCGTAATACCCCCACTCAGCCGTAACTGAGCCTTGAACAACTAGATTCCCGCCAGAGAAAAAACCAGTAAACCTACGACTCGTGGTATAATCATAAGTATCTTCCGGCACCCCTAGAGAAGCACCTGAAATACTGTAATTAATCTGCAGACCGTTAAAAGGATCATTCGGAAAGGTGCCGGAAGCAGCGATTACGCTGACACAGGAGAGAAAAAAAAGAAAAGAGACAAGAAGAGGTAAACGAATTGTTAAACTAAGTGGCCTGAACCGAATTTTGTCCTCTAAATTTAAGCTCTTCGATAACAATAAAAAATCGACTTTTTCCATTACTATCTCCTTAAAATTAATGAGATAAAAGAGACAAACTCAGTCAACCACATGTTTAAGTTGATCATGCTTGGAACAATAATCGACACGGGCAATCCTGTCAAACATAAAAAAAGGGGGACGAAATATCCGCCCCCCTAAATAAGTAACACCTTAAAAATCCTGATTTATTGACCCGCCACCGCTTTCATCATCAATTTTGTCAAACGGCTACAAAAAAGCTCGGGCGAGACTACTTTTGAACCCTCGGTGAGCAGGGCCTGATCGTAGAGAAGCTCGGCATACTCTTTAAGATCATCACTTTCACCTTGGCTGCTATACAATTCCCGCATCTTGGCAAGCAGTTCATGGTTGGGGTTGATCTCCAGCGCCCTTTTACTCGGCGGTACCGGCTGATTGGCGGCTTTTAAAATACGCTCCATACTGGCACTCATATCGTGTTCACCAGCCACGAGACAGACCGGGCTCCCGGTCAAACGCTGGGAGATACGCACTGCATCAACCTTTTTATCAAGGCTTTTCTTGATAAATTCTAAAAGACCGGAAAACTCATCCGAGACTTTTTTGACTTTATCCTCATTCTCCTTCTTTTCATCCTCACTCTGGAGATCAACATCGCCTTTGGCCACCGATTTAAGGTTTTTACCTTTATACTCGGAAAGCCCCTGAATTACCCACTCGTCGACCGGGTCAGTCATCAGGAGAACCTCAAAACCTTTATCTTTAAACATCTCGAGATGCGGCGAAGCAATCAGAGTCTGGCGGTCTTCACCAGTGATATAGTAGATATCTTTCTGCTCAAGCGGCATCCGGCCCACATACTCCTGCAAGGTCGTAAGATCATCACCGGCAGTCGAAACACATAGAAGAAGGTCAGCAATCGCTTCGCGATTTTCGTAATCGTTATGGAGACCCTCTTTGATAACCTGGCCAAAAGCCTCCCAGAATTTAAGATATTTATCACGCTCTTTAGCAAGCATCGTCGAGAGGCTATCGAGAACCTTTTTAACCAGGGTTTTCTTTATCTTGCCAACTATCCGATCGTGCTGGACAATCTCCCGGGAGACGTTCAGAGAGATATCAGATGAATCGACCACACCCTTGATAAAGCGTAAGTATGGGGGCATCAGATCTTCACAGTTATCCATGATGAAAACATTGCGAACATAGAGCTGCATACCTGACTTATTATCCGGCGTAAAGAGATCAAAGGGGGCTTGTCCGGGAATAAACATCAGAGCGTTGTATTCGAGGATACCTTCAGCATTGAGATGAATGGTATCCAGGGGCTCATTCCAATCATGGGAGAGATGTTTATAAAACTCCTTGTACTCTTCGTCAGAAACTTCACTTTTACGCTTATTCCAGAGCGGCTTCATCGAATTCAAGGTCTCTGTAGTCACCTCTGTAACCGGCTCCGCCCCCTCAATCGCTTTGCCTTCGGCATCGGTCGGAGTTTCCTGACGCTCGATATCCATCAAGATCGGGTAGGTTACAAAATCGGAATATTTTTTGACGGTTGAACGTAAAACCCACTCCTGGGTAAAATCCTGGTCATCATCTTCGATCTCTCGCAGATAAAGAGTCACCCGGGTCCCGCGCTTAGTCTCATCGCACTCTTCAATCGTATAGCTGCCATCACCTTTCGACTCCCAGCGGTAGGCACTCTCAGCCTGCGGCGCCCGGGTCGTCAAGACGACGCGATCGGCAACCATAAAACTGGAGTAGAAACCGACCCCGAACTGGCCGATCAGATCCATCGTCGAGTCACCCTTATCTTTTTTCGAGAGAGCCTCGACAAAACCCTTAGTCCCGGATTTGGCAATCGTCCCCAGATTCTCGACAACTTCTTCGCGGGTCATACCGAGACCGTTATCAATAATGGAGATCGTACGCTCTTTAGCATCGGCTTCAATTTGAATTTTCAATTCAGTGTCATCACCGAGCAGGGCTTGGTCGGTCTGACTCTTGAATTTAAGTTTATCCATCGCATCGGAGGCATTAGAGACAAGCTCCCGCAAAAAGATCTCTTTATGAGAATAGAGGGAGTGGATAATCAGATCCAACAACTGCTGGATCTCGGTTTCAAACTGCTTGGTCTCTTTAGTCATTGCTAGTTTCCCTTTTAAATAAAATTTACGATTTAAATTATTTGAAGTATCAGCCTCTATGATCAGCTTCTAACTTTCGCCCCCCAAAACATCTCTGCCAAGATATTGATTAGACTATTGCTTGTCAAGGGTAGAAAGAGTTTTAATCGACTACCCTCACCTCAATTTTGACAAGTTGACATCCATTTATCGCCGGAGTAAAGAAGGACAAAGCGATGCATATTTTCCCGGAAAAAGGATCTTTAACCATATGCTGCAATACATTCTACTCTTTTTCGTCGGCCTGATTGCCGGAACCTTAAATGTCATTGCCGGTGGCGGCTCTTTTCTAACCATCCCTCTGCTGATCTTTATGGGCCTGCCGCCCATTGTCGCCAACGGCACCAACCGGGTTGGCATCCTCTGCCAGAATATCACCGCTTCATGGAGCTTTCAGCGCCATGGAGTAGTCGACTGGAAATATGTCCGCTGGACCACTGGACCAGCGGTTATCGGAGCTTTACTTGGTTCAAAGTTCGCAATTATCATCGGCGACGAAATTTTTAAAAACATCCTCGCCGGCCTGATGATTGGAGTTACCCTCTGGACTTTGTGGGACCCCTTAAAACATAAGACCAGCCAAGGAAAAAATAAACCTTTCAACCGCCCAGCCCTGATGGGAGGTTTCTTTCTGGTCGGAATTTATGGAGGCTTTGTTCAGGCTGGAGTCGGTTTCTTGATTTTGGCCGCAACCACCCTGGCGGGCCTCGATCTGGTCAAAGGCAATGCCGTCAAGGTTTTGAGTATTCTGGCCTATACTTTTATTTCGCTGGCGATTTTTGCCTGGGAAGGAAAGGTTGACTGGACCTTAGGGTTGGTACTGGCAACTGGAACCATGGCTGGCAGCCAGATTGGTGTCCACTTGACCGTTCTCAAAGGCCATAAGTGGATCAAGCAGGTGGTAACCGTGGTGGTCATTATCATGGCGATTAAGCTGATTATTTCTTGAGCCATCAACCCCAATGCAACTTGGCACTCTAACTCTTTAGGCCGCAACAGGTAAAATTACAAACAATTTTATCTATTGCGGCAAACCATCAGTATATGCTATGATAGTATTAACCATAGAATAATTAAAGAATTTGCACGCACGAACGAAGACCGCATTGCTGAAAAAAATTGGCTGTCGATAACTGTCCAGTCACTTTGCGAATTTTAACCAACTTCCCCCATCAGGATAACTACGTGATTAGAACTGCATGGCAGGAGCTCCATAGACACCAGGTAAAACTTGAAGAACTTGTGGCTCAACAAACCAGGGAACTTGAAGAGGTTAATAATAATCTTCAACATGAAAATTTAGAACGACAGAAAACTCAAGATGAACTGGCCCAAGCCTCACGCCAATGGAGTAAAACTTTCAACTCCATAAATGATTTTGTCTCGGTTCATAATAAGGATATGAAATTAATCAGGGTCAATAAAGCCCTGGCCAATTTTCTAGGAAAACCCGTTAATGAGTTGATTGGTCAACCTTGCTATAAGGTTTTCCACAAAACCAACAAACCATGGCCATCCTGCCCCCACGTCAAGGCTGTTTCAGAGGGAAAAACTATCACTCATGAAGTTAATGACCCGCAGATTAGGATCCCCCTGCTGGTTACTTGCTCGCCAATTTTTGATACAAATGGAAACATAACCGGAACTGTTCATGTCACTAGAGATATCTCGCAACAAAAAATAGCCGAAAGGGAGAAAGAAGAGTTGATTGCCAAGTTGCAAAATGCTTTATCCCAAGTAAAGCAACTCAGTGGTTTTCTGCCAATTTGTGCCTCTTGTAAAAAGATAAGAGACGACCAAGGATATTGGAATCAGATAGAATCATATATCAGCGCCCACTCAGAGGCTGAGTTCAGTCATGGTCTTTGCCCCGATTGTGCCAAAAAACTTTACCCAAAAGAGTATGAAGCCATTTCTAACAGAAAAAAATGAGTGCTTAAATTTCTCCGCCGCCGCGAGCCGGTGACTGACACCCCCAGCAACACCCACATAGTAACAGGGCAATTAACTGTTTTACAATGGTACCTTATCAACCATATTCGCCGCTTCATCGATGGCATCATCGATGGTGTCACCACAAATCGGCACAACCGAGATAATAGCCCCGCCAACCCGCATCGGGATCGTCACGACCTTGGTCAGAAAACAACCATTGAAAAGAAAACATATCAAGAGTAGTAACAGCATTGAAAAAAGTCGCATAAGATAACCTTCCAATGTTCCTAAAAAAGATAAAAGGCAAGTTATGATCGCAGAAATTCTGGCCACAGGTGACGAGCTTCGCAGCGGTTCCCTGGTCGATACCAATTCGGCTTACATTTCCGAAAAAATAGAAGCAATAGGCATTAAAATAACCCGGCACAACTGTGTCGGGGATGATGAAACTGAACTTCGCAAGATATTCTTGGAACTAGCTGAGCGGGCCGACGTTATCATTGTCACCGGAGGACTGGGGCCAACCCTTGATGATCTCAGTCGGGAGGCCGCCGCAAAAGTGACCGGAAAACCTCTGGAACTCGACCTTAAGACCCTCGAAAAGATCAAAAACTTCTTTTCCGCTAGAGAGAAAAAGATGCCTGAAAACAATAGCAGGCAAGCCCTTTTTCCCCAAGGCTCGACGATCCTTGAAAACCCCATCGGCACAGCCCCCGGCTTCTCTTTGAAAATGGGGCGCGGAACTTTCTACTTTCTTCCCGGAGTTCCGGCGGAGATGCGGAAAATGATCAACGAACAGGTTATTCCACGAATCCAGCTGGAACTTAAAGATCCCTATTACTACAAAACTGAGACTATTTCCACTTTTGGTCTCGGAGAATCGGCTCTGGAAGAAAAAATGAGTGGTTTTTCCGAAATCTTCCCCAACATAAAACTCGGCTTTCGGGCGAGTTTCCCGGAAATCCAGATTAAACTCTACCAAAAGAACAGCGACAAACAGGCTTTACAGAAAGAACAGAAAATGGCCTTGAGTTGGATCCAAGAAAAACTGGGTTATAAGATAATTTCACTAACCGGCCAATCGCTTGCAACCGTTGTCGGCAATCTCTTGCTTCAGCAGGAAGCAACTCTGGCAGTTGCTGAAAGCTGTACCGGCGGTTTAATCGCCAACTGGCTGACCGATCGACCGGGAAGTTCGGGTTTCTTTCTTATGGCAGCCGTAACCTATACAAATGCTGCCAAGCAAAAAGTTTTGGGAGTCTCACCTAAAACCCTCGAAAGATGGGGCGCTGTCCACGAAGAGACGGCCAAGGAGATGGCCCTCGGCGCTAAAAATATGAGCGGAGCCGACTATGCTATAGCGACAACCGGTATCGCCGGTCCCGATGGCGGTTCGCTGGAAAAACCGGTCGGCACCGTCTGTATCGCTCTGGCCGAATCTGAAGGGGTAAAAAGCAAACGCTATTTTTTCCCATTTGGCAAGCGCCTGCTTAACAAAAAGATCTTTGCCGCTCAGGCCCTGAACCGGCTCCGTCTGGAACTATTAAATAATAATTAACAGCTAAAAACAGATGATTTATCTGGACAGAATTAATTCTTAGTCATATAATAAGGATTATTCAATATAAAAGAGCCCCTTATTTCACTATAACATCATATCATCAAACCTTTATTTAGGAGAAAGTTCGATGAAAAGATTTTTCCTGGCCTTTGTCGTCATATTCATAAGCATGGGTCTTCTGCAAGACAAGGGCTACGCCTACACGACAATTTCAGGCACAGATGCCTATGAAATCTTTTCCAGCAATGAAGAACTCGTTGTTGTTGATGTCCGAGAAGTTTACGAATATTGCCCTTATCACATCCCTTGCGCCATAAACTACCCTTGGAATTCCGGGGTCTTCTCCACCGATTATGACAACCTGCCTGGCAATGTACCCATTCTGGTTGTCTGCGCCAGCGGTGTCCGCAGCAGCCGGGCTGCAGCCGTTCTCAGCAGCAACGGTTATGAAACGGTATACAGCCTTTCCGGAGGGATTTCGAGTTGGCCCGCAGCCCTTGTCAATTGCGATGAAGATAATTGCGACCCGACCTACCCTCTTTACTTTCCCCACATCGCCAGTGGTGACGGCTGGGAGACCAAAATTGCAATTATTAACACAAGCACTGATACCCCACTAAATGGAACTTTTAAAGCTTACGATAGCAACGGCGAACTGCTCGACGATACCCAGACCCTTGATCTGCCTGCCGCCGGACGCACCGAGTTACTAGTTGGTAATTTTTTCCCAAACGCAGCCAACATCAGCTATATTATTCTTTTAACCAACAGCGATACAGTGTATGGCTATCTTAAGTTCTACAACTCGCCAGGTTTATATTCTCGGGTTGCAATCCCGGCCTCATCAAGCGTTAATCTGAACGACATAACCGTCTCCCATATCGCTCTGAGCGATGGTTGGTGGACAGGATTGGCTTTAGTTAACACCACCAATGAAGAGCGCATCTTGACCTTCACCTTCAACAATGGTCAAAACAAAGATCTTACCCTGAATGCCGGCGACTACCAATCTTTAATAATGTCTGAGTTCCTTGAAAACTTGTCACCAACTGAAATAAATTCGGCCACGATCAGTAATGCCGATGGTATCGTCGGCCTTGAAATTTTCGGCAACGGCAATCAACTCAGCGGCGTCCGCTTAAGAGATGCAACATCGCAATCGCTCTACTACCCGCACGTTGTCAGCGATCAAACCTGGTGGACTGGCATTGTTGCTTTCAACCCCGGCCAAGAAGCTGGGGAACTCATCGTTAAACCATATTCGGCGGATGGCACCCTGCTCAGCCCCGCAGACCCCGCAACCCCAACCGCCGAGGCGAGCCGATTAATAACTCCCCCCACGGCTGCCACCCCTATAGAGATTGGTTCCAGGGAACGTTTTATGGGGTCGGCCTCCGGATTAAACCTGCCCGAAGGAACAGCCTGGCTCGCGATTGAAACAAGCGTCCCGGTCAGCGGTTTCGAACTCTTCGGCACCACTGACGGACTTCAATTAGCTGGCTATACCAGCGTCGGCATTGACGGTTATTCTGGAGTCTTTCCAAAACTGGAGACTCCAGGCTGGAGTGGTGTGGCCCTGGTCAACACCACAACCGATTCCATAACTGTCACTTTAAACGCTTACAAAAACGATGGCAATCTGGTCGCTGCAACCAACTTGACGCTTAACGGTCACCAGAGAATCGCCGGGCCGCCTGATGATTTCTTTAATTATGACATCGATACCGCGACCTATATCACTTACAGTGCCACGGCCCCGGTCGTCGCTTTCCAACTCAACGGCAACGGCAATATGCTCGATGCTCTGCCGGGACGCCAATAAAACAGGCAACAAAACCTGTTGACAGAGACAAAGGCACAAAGCTATAATTAAAAGCTTTGTGCCTTTGTCCGTTATGCTTTATAATAAATAGCTCACCACCAACCTGAATGCTTCCGGTTTTAAACCAAACCAGAGACCGAACTCAAACAAAATAAGGAAACTACTAAAATGCTGAAAGGGTTTCAACGAAAACACTTGCGCGGTCTTGCCCACGCTTATAAACCGGTGGTTATGATCGGTCAGAAAGGACTCAGTGAAAGTTTGTCTGATGCGCTTGAAGAGGCCCTTGAAAGCCATGAGCTGATCAAAGTAAAGTTTGTTGATTTTAAGGAGAAAGAACAGAAAAAAGAGCTGATTGAGCAGCTTGAAAAGGCAGCCAGTTGCGAAATGGTTGGCATGACCGGTCATATCGCTATCTTTTTCCGCCAAAACCGAAACCCCGAAAAACGCAAGATATCTGTCCCCAAGAAGAAACTTGACCATGGGGAAAATTAAAAGATGAGTGTGGAAGCCAACAAAATCATCTACTCGATGATCCGTGTCAGCAAACAATACGACAATAAACCGGTTCTCAAAGATATCAGCCTCTCCTATTTTTATGGGGCTAAAATCGGAGTTTTAGGCCTCAACGGCTCCGGCAAATCGACCCTTTTACGGATTTTAGCCGGCATCGAAACCAAATTTAACGGAGAGACCACTATCGCCCCGGGGCTTAACGTCGGCTTGCTTGAGCAGGAACCTCAACTTAATAACTCCCTGACCGTACGCCAGGTGGTTGAGCAGGGCGTGCAGGAAACGGTTGATCTTTTAGCCGAATACAACCATATCAATGAACAGTTTGCTGAACCGATGGCGGATGACGAGATGGAGAAATTGATCGCCCGCCAAGGTGAAGTTCAGGAAAAACTCGACGCCACCGATGCCTGGGATCTTGATGCCCGCCTCGACATGGCGATGGAAGCGTTGCGCTGCCCACCCGCCGACACTGCAATAAAAGTGCTCTCCGGCGGTGAAAAACGCCGGGTCGCCCTCTGTCGTCTTTTACTTAAAAAACCCGACATCCTGCTGCTTGATGAACCGACCAACCATCTCGATGCGGAAACCGTCTCCTGGCTTGAACAGCACCTGCAACGTTATGAAGGTACGGTTATCGCCGTCACCCATGACCGCTACTTTCTTGATAATGTCGCCGGTTGGATTCTTGAACTTGATCGGGGCCAGGGGATTCCCTGGAAAGGCAACTACTCATCCTGGCTTGAACAGAAAGAGAAACGTCTCGGCCAGGAAGAGAAAGAGGAATCCGCCCGCCGCAAGACCTTAAAACACGAATTAGAGTGGATTCGCATGTCCCCCAAAGGTCGCCACACAAAAGCAAAAGCCCGTATCAGCGCCTACGAAGAGCTTCTCGGCAGCGAGGGTGAAAAACGGGGCCGCGATCTTGAAATTTTTATCCCACCCGGGCCCCGCCTCGGCAAAGTCGTAATTGAAAGCAAAAATCTCAGTAAAGCCTTTGGCGGCCAGCTCCTTTTTGAAAACCTTACATTTGCCTTGCCGCCGGGCGGCATTGTTGGTGTCATCGGCCCCAACGGGGCTGGCAAAACAACCCTTTTTAAAATGATCACCGGCCAGGAAACCCCTGATAGCGGTTCGATCCATTTGGGCGAGAGTGTCAAACTCGCCTTCGTTGATCAGAATCGCGACACCTTAAACCCGGAAGAAACCATCTGGCAAGCCATCTCAGAAGGTCAAGAGAGTATTGTCCTCGGCAATCAAGAGATTAATTCAAGAGCTTATGTCGGACGTTTCAACTTCTCCGGCTCCGACCAGCAGAAAAAAGTGGGCCTGATGTCGGGCGGCCAGAGAAACCGGGTCCATCTCGCCCGCATGCTGAAATCGGGAGCCAACGTCATCCTTCTCGATGAACCAACCAACGACCTTGATGTTAACACTTTAAGAGCCCTGGAAGAGGCCATGGAAAACTTTGCTGGCTGTGCCGTAATCATCAGCCATGACCGCTGGTTTCTGGACCGCATCGCCACCCATATCCTGGCCTTTGAAGGTGAAAGTCAAGTAGTCTGGTTTGACGGCAACTACTCTGAATATGAAGAGGATCGCAAAAGACGTCTCGGAGCCGCGGCCAATCAACCGCAACGCATTAAATACCGTCATTTAACGAGGAAATAAAAATCCTTGAAGGAGAACAACATTGAAAATTGGTTTTACGGGCATAGAGTTACAGGAAGGCAAAGTTAAATTTAACGATAAAAACCTGATTGCTCTGGAAAAAAAAGATAAACCCAAAAAAGTAACCCCCTTTTTCGCCGAATTTATCCAGGATGAGTTGGTTCACGTTGAAGCTGTAATCATCCCGGCTGACAATATTCTCGATCTTTTAATCTTTGATATCGAAAAGATTGAAACCCGGCTTTCCCGAACTGACAACGATACGGAGAAAGCCTTATTGCAAAAAGCTTTGCAAAACCTTGAAGAGGAGATCCCTTTATGTGATTTAGGTTTCAGCAAAGATGAAGCTGCAATAATTTTAAGTGCTGACCCCTACAGTCTCAAACCGGTAATCCAGATAAGCGGTGATGAATCAAGCGATGAGCTTATCGAAAAAGTCCTTGAAAAATCTAAACAGATGTTTTTCTATACAACAGGCCCCACAGAATCACACGCCTGGCTTGTAAACAAAGGTTCCGATATAATAACCTGCGCAGCTAAAATCCACTCCGATCTGGCCCGCGGTTTTATTAAGGGTGATGTTGTCAGCTTTAACGATTATCTAGACTGTCATAACTTTAACGAATGTAAAAGCAAAGGCGTTGCCCAAGTTGTTGATCGGGATCATGTTGTTGAACCAAATGATATTATAGAGATCCGTTTCAACGTCTAAAACCCCAAACAAGCTCTAATTTCGGGGTTCAAATCAGGATAACTCATGCAGAGTACTATTATAAATTTTTAATTTTTAAAAAAAATTTGCCTGCATGAGAAAAACCCCTTGCATTATGATCAAAAACACGCTAAAGTGCTTTCCATTCAAACCACCAGCGTTTCTAGCTGTTGGTAATTAACAACGCCATTTTGAATGGCACACTATGCAAGAGGATGTTATGTCAGAGCAAGTTGAAGGTACGGTAAAATGGTTCAATGATGAAAAAGGTTTTGGATTTATTGAGCAAGAAGGCGGAAGTGATGTTTTTGTTCATTTCAGCGCAATTGAAGGTTCGGGCCGGAAGACCCTCCATGAAGGTCAGAAAGTTACGATGGAAGTAACCCAAGGCCAAAAGGGCCCGCAAGCCGAGAATGTTTCACCCCTTTAAGTAACACTAATCGGCACGATCACAACTGATCGTGCCGATTCTCCCTTCCACCTACTGACACCCCTCACATTCTTCCCTTAAAGCACTCTATAAAATATTTAAAACAACCCAATATCCTTACTTCCGAATTTTGATAGGCCCATGAAAGAATATACTGTCGGACTCATTTCAGACACCCACGGATTATTGCGTCATGAGGCTTTCAAGCACCTTAAAGGGTGTGATACCATAATCCACGCCGGTGATATCTGTGATGATAAGATTATCACTAAACTCTCCACAATTGCTCCGGTTCACGCCGTTCGCGGCAACATGGACAGCAACCTAAACTACCCCGTATATAAACTTCTAAAAATCAAGAAATTTAGCTTCTACATCCTTCACGACCTTGACCGGCTAGACCTCGACCCTCAGGCTGCCGGGGCTGATGTTGTGGTCTTTGGCCACACCCATAAACCCGAGAACTTCCAGCGCAAAAACGTCCTCTATATCAACCCAGGCAGTGCTGGGCCCCTGCGCCAGGGTCGACCAATATCTTTAGCCAAGCTCCACATTAAAAGCAACTGCTTGATCCCGGAATTTATAGAGTTAAGCTGATATTCATTAGAAAAACCCCCTCCCCACAAACCACCTCCCCCTGCCTCCTTCTAAAACTCGAACGCATCTCCCGCAACAAGTGATAACCAAACACTCCTGACCACTTTTATTGTTCCCTGCCATTATACAATACAGCCAAAACCCGCCAATCCAGAGAACTGATTAAGACGAGAGATTTGCGCCTTAAACCAACCATCCGTGTCAACTATAATCTTGACATGGGAGTCCTGTATCGATATACAGAGCCAGATATTATGAACTCTATTTTAAAAGCATTTAAGCAAGCTGGCCTCAAGACAAATACTGAACAGCGCTTAAGATTCCAGAGATAACTAATTTTAAAAGGCAAAAACATGTTAAAACTGAAACCTGAATTTAGATTTTTCACTATTCCTGCAACCGTTCTCTTGGTCTTTTTCCTGATTATCACGCCGCAATTAAACAAGCGGGCCAATGCCTGAGGAGAAACCGATGTGCTGACCGTGTTTGTCAGCCCTACCGGTGGCGGCCAGATCAAAGTCAACGGCACCATTGCAAAACCCGGTTTGCATTACATTTTCGATTCGGGCACCACGCCCACGGTAGAGGCCATCCCGGTAAACGGTTACATATTCTCCCACTGGAGCGGCGACCTGAACTCCTTCTCCAGTATCGATAGCGTCATCATGACCTGCGACAAAACCATTATTGCCAATTTTTCTCAGCCTCTAGTAGAATCGATTCCGGTTTACTATCCTCATATCGCCTGCGACGATGGTTGGGAAACCGAAATTTGCCTAATTAACAATAGCGACAACACCACTTTATATGGAACCTTCCAGGCCCATAATGATCGAGGCGAACTGCTTTCAAACAGTTCACGTATGAGCCTCGCCCCACATGGCCGAATAGAACTCCATGTTAACCAGGATTTCGATCAGGCAACTGAAATCGGTTATATTATTTTTACTGCCGAAACTGACACGGCTGAAGATATCGCCGGCTACACAAAATTTTATATTGATGGACGTTACCGGGTTGCCGTTCCCGTGGTCACCACCATTAACCAAGGTGACATTTTCATCTCACATATCACCTCCAGCAGTGATTGGTGGACTGGCGCCAGCCTGGTCAACACAACGACGGAAAACAAAGCCCTAACCCTAAAATTTGACAACGGCGTAACGCAGACAATGGTCTTAAATGCCAAGGAGCATAAAGTTATTCTGATGGCAGATCTGTTTGAACAGGGGGCAACAGAAGCCCACTCCGCCGTCATCCGTAATGCAACAGGGGTTATCGGTCTCGAACTTTTCAGCAGCGGCAACCTTCTCAGCGGCATTCTTCTAAAAGATCAAACTGCCACTGAAATCTACTATCCCCATGTCGCCAGTGATGACGATTGGTGGACCGGAATAGTCGCCCACAACCCTCAAAACGACAACGTTGACCTGACGATAACCCCTTACGATATCAACGGCAGCGCCCAGGAAACCCAGAACATCACCTTGCCGGGCACCAGCAATCGCGTTGACACAGCCAGCAGCTTTGCCTTTCCTAGCAATACCGCCTGGTTTAAAATAAGTTCCAGCGGACCGATAACCGGCTTTGAACTTTTCGGCACCCTCGACAACACAAGACTTGCAGGTTACACTGGAGTCGGCCTTGCTCAAACCAGTGGGGTTTTTGCCAAGATTGAAAAGCAGGGCTGGACCGGAGTGGCCTTCATCAACATAGCCAGCTCTGTTGCCATGGTGACCCTGAAAGCCTACGATGACAATGGCTACCAAGTGACATCACGAACAATAACCCTGAACCCCTTTCAAAAAACCGTTAAACAAGCGGCTGATTTCTTTTTTACAAACATCTCCTCTGCCACTTATTTAAGCTATAGCGCCAACCAGAAGATTGTTGCCTTTCAGCTTAACGGCTCCGATGACGGCATGATGCTGGATGCCCTGCCGGGGATGTAACGGTTATCACAAAGCAATCAAAAAAGTTCACAACAACCTCTCCAAAATGGCCCGGCGGTGTTTCTTTCTTCGGGCCATTTATTTGAGAATACTACCAGACACCGTACTTATCTAAAATCCCAAATAAGCATGTTGCATTTCTCTCAAAGGATATGTATATTGTATGTAGGTTTTCAACCACAACGCTTCAGCCCTGGTCTTCAATTTCAACGAAACTCTTCATGAACCTTTGAGCTGGAAAGGAATTGCTGTTGTCAACACTGGCACACAAAACACCCAATTGATCCTCGAAGCCTATGGCGAGGGCCGTCTATTAGCCACGACAACCGTTACTCTGGATGCCGAGAACCGTCTGGTGGGACTCCACAGTAACTGGTTTCCGGATATTCCGGTCAGCAGGCTGGAGCGAATCGTGATCCAGAGCAACTATCCCTTCCTGCAAGGAATTACTATCTCAGGCGATACCGAAAATAGCAGCCTAGCCTTTGCTCCGGCATTGTCGAAACCTAATTTTACCCCTTAACAACCTTATCTAAGACAACCTTGCAAAGCAACAATCCCGGATCAATTTCTACAGGGCTCGTTGCTTTGCAAACACCCGGGATGTAAATAATAATCTATCAACAAGAGTCCTTTCAGAATCAACAACCTCTGTTTTATTATACCTTTCCAAACTTACAATTCGCCAAATGCACATTGACAATCAGGCATTAATCAATATATATTAGTGATAATTTATTCAAACAATCAGATACCCCAAATCAGATCAGGACTTTATGCAACAAACCATTGACTTGAAACCTGAGCAGGAAACAAACTCATGAACCACGACTTTAAAAAGCGGGACAGAGAACTTGAGGAACGGATTTCCAAAGATTGTCTGCGCTTGGTCAACGAGTCCGACCTCCACCTAGATCTTATGGGGCTAAAGTTACCCCATCAGATTGCCCCCTTAAGCAAGGCAGAAATGATGGGGGCCCTACCGGTGACCATCTTTCTCTGTATCGCGCCAAAAGATTACGGCGGCAAGATGAATATGGTTATGAGTCCGGATATGTTTGCGGCTTTCCCGGCAATGGAAAGACTTCTCCTTAAAGAATTAAACATCTGGCACATAACTCCAGATCGACAAAAGGCTCATACAGGTGCATGAGCTCTCCCTTATCCAATCCCTCTTGACAATTATCGATGAACATGCCAAAGAGCACGGGTTCAGCAAAGTCAACCAGGTCAACCTCTCCTGCGGCAGGCTCTCTTCCGTAGAACCTAACGCCCTCGACTTTGCTTTTAAAACTCTTACCCAATCCGGAATCTGCGCCGAGGCCCAACTGGAACTGGAGATCCTGCCCCTGAAAATTCACTGTTATGATTGCAACCGGGAATTTACCAGTGAAGATGCCGATCCAACTATTTGCCCCCATTGTCAGGGAGATCAAGTTTCTGTGACCGAAGGCTGGCAGGAGCTGCAACTTTTAGAATTGGATGTAGATTAAAATGTGTATAAGTTTTCCAGGCCGCATTCTCGCCTTTAAAGAAGATAACTGTCTGGCTGTAATTGAGGTTGGCGGCACTAAACGAGAAGTTTCACTTGATCTTCTCGATGAGCCGGTTACGATCAATGATTATCTCCTCTGCCACGCCGGTTTTGCCATCCATAAGATCGATTCCGAAGAGGCCCAAAAGAGCCTGGCACTGCTCCAGGAGATCATCGACAATGAAATATATTGACGAATACCGGTCACCGAAACTGGTCTCCGGACTCCTCCAAAAGATCAAAAAAAGTGCCGCATCTCTGAGCAGACCAATCACAATCATGGAGGTCTGTGGCAGCCACACCACCGCCATCAGCCGTTTCGGCATCCGAAAGCTTCTCCCTGATAACATCCGTCTCGTTTCCGGGCCCGGCTGCCCGGTCTGCGTTACCGCAATCGAAGATATCGACCAGGCTCTCTGGCTCGCCGCCCAGCCGGATCTAATTTTCACCAGCTACGGCGATCTTTTACGGGTACCCGGCAGTCACGGTAACTCTTTAGAGAAAATTCGTGCCGCTGGAGCCCAAATAAAAACCGTCCACTCCGCCCTTGAAGCCGTGGCCTTAGCCCAGGCCCACCCCGAGGAAAAAGTTATTTTCATGGGCATCGGTTTTGAAACAACCTCACCTACCGTAGCAGCTGCCGTACTCCAGGCGGAAAAGCTCAAGCTCAACAATTTTTTTATCTTTTGCTGCCATAAACTGATGCCGCCGGTCATGCGTCTCCTGCTCGCTGAAGAAAAGCTTGCCATTGACGGATTTCTCTGCCCCGGCCACGTCAGCACGATTATCGGGAGTCAGGTCTACAATTTCATTATTGAGACCAATCGGGCCGCAGTCGTCACCGGTTTCGAGCCGGTTGATATTCTTGAGGGAATTTTTTTAATCCTGAGAGAGTTAACCGATGGCGTTTCAGAGGTTAAGATTCAATACCAACGCGGCGTTAAAGATAAGGGGAACCCGAAAGCCCGAGCCATTATGAATGAAGTCTTCAAAACGGGTACGGTTAACTGGCGAGGCTTGGGAGAGATCCCTGAAAGCGGCCTTACCTTAAGAGAAAAGTTTGCCGCCTTCGATGCCTGCCGCCATTTTTCAATCCCTGAAATCAAAAGTCAGACAAACCATACCTGCCGCTGCGGAGAAGTCTTACAGGGCCTTATTGAACCTTCAGAATGCCCCCTATTTGGCAGCACCTGTACACCAAGCAACCCGTTCGGCCCCTGCATGGTCTCAAACGAAGGCAGTTGTGCCGCCTTTTTTCGATACCCAACAACTTAAGGAAAAATCAACATGAAAATCAACGTCTTCACCAATATCCTTGATGCCAACAACCGCATCGCCAATGATAACCGCACTTTTTTTGACGAAAAAAAAGTCTTTGTCATCAACCTGATGAGCTCGCCTGGAGCGGGCAAAACCACCCTTGTCGAAAAAACGATTCTGGCCTTGCGTGAGCGTTTCCAAATCGCTGTCATTGAAGGAGACATTCAAGACAGTTACGATGCTGAAAGAATTGCCAAGCTCGACATCCCGGTGGTCCAGATCAATACCGGAGGGGCCTGTCATCTTGACGGCAATATGATCAAGGAGACCTTTCCCGCCTTCGATTTTGACAATCTCGATCTTTTGATCACCGAAAATGTCGGGAATTTGGTCTGTCCGGCCGAATTCAAGATCGGCGAAAACGCCAAAATCATGATTTTAAGCACCCCGGAAGGGGCCGACAAACCGGCCAAATACCCACTTATGTTTGCCGAATCAACCGTCCTTTTAATCAATAAAATAGATCTCGCCCCATACGTCGATTTTGACCTTAAAAAAGCCCGTCACGACGCCCTTGCTATTAACCCCGAGCTCCAGATTTTTGAGGTCTCATGCAAAGATGATAATGGCCTTGATAAATGGTTCGACTGGCTGACAATAGCCATTAGAGATTTTCAGAAAAATCAGATATGAGATAGATCAACTATCCCGACTCAAGCGCAGCCAGTGAACCCAAGACAAGAAACTTCTTATAAACCACAGAGAACGCTGAGAGAAAGCCATTTTTCCGCCTCCCCGACGCTCTCTGTGTCCTCTGTTGTAAAAAATATTATGACCATTTTGGTTAAAACTTTAATTACTACGGGACTGAACTTGGATAAAGAGAATGGGTTTCAAACTGCGTATAGCGGTTTTTTAATTTGAAAAACAAAAGATTACGCTTTTATTTCACCGGCGTCATTCAGGGTGTTGGTTTTCGCCCTCACATCTATCGCCTGGCTACAAAGTTGGGACTTTCCGGATTTGTCTGTAATCGACCGGATGGGGTTTTGGTTGAAATCGAAGGCAAAAAAGAAGAGCTCGATCAGTTTATCGAAAAGGTAAACTCTACTCTGCCAACTGCTGCCGTTGTCAAGAATCTAACCTGCATTGAGATAAGCCTCGACGACGCCCCCAGCGATCACCTCCCATTTAAAATTCTGGAAAGTCCGATTGCCGGCCCCAAAGAACTTACGATCGGAGCTGACAGCGCCACCTGTCCCGCCTGCCTTTGCGAGATGAACGATCCAAACGACCGACGTTTTGGCTATCCTTTTATCAACTGTACTGACTGCGGGCCACGCCTGACCATTGTCAATGATCTCCCTTATGACCGCCAGCGCACAGCGATGGCCGCCTTTCCTCTATGTCAAGCCTGCCAGCTAGAATACCAGAATCCAAAAAGCCGCCGTTTTCATGCTGAGGCCATCGCTTGCCCCCAATGTGGACCGCAACTTACCCTTTGCAACCCTCAAGGAGAAAAGATTGCCCAAGCAAAGGCCCTGCAATCAACCAGAGAACTTCTTAAAGATGGCAAAATTGTCGCCATTAAAGGACTTGGCGGTTTTCATCTAGCAGTAGCCGCCGAAAACCATGCGGCGGTTATGCGCCTTAGAAATCGTAAGCGACGCGATGGCAAACCTTTTGCCATAATGGTTAAAGATATGGACTACACCGAAAAACTGGCCCATATCAACAAAACCGAAAGAGAACTTCTTCTTTCTCCAGCCCGACCGGTTGTCCTGCTCGAAAAGAAAAGTGCCGGCCTCGACCTCTCCCCCGCTATCGCCCAAGGCCTCAGCCACTATGGCATCATGTTGCCCTATACGCCACTGCATCACCTGCTTTTTTGTGAAGAAATAAACGTGCTGGTCATGACCAGCGCCAATTTAAGTGATGAACCAATCTGCATCGACAACCAGGAAGCCCTACGGCGACTAGCCGAAATTGCCGACTATTTCCTGCTTCATGATCGCGACATTATTGTCCGCCTCGATGACTCCGTCGCCATGGTGATTAATCACAAAACCCAGCTACTGCGCCGTTCCCGAGGCTATATCCCACAAAGTATAACGACTAATGAGCAACTGCCTGAGATTTTGGCCCTGGGCGGTCATCTCAAAAATTCCCTCTGCCTGACTAAAGAAGATAAAGCCCTCTGCTCCCCTCATATTGGCGATCTCGAAACCCTTAAGGCCCGCGATTTTTTCCATGAAAACATTAGCCTGCTAAAAAAAATTGCCAACTGTGAACCTAAGATCATCGCCTGCGACCTGCATCCCGGCTATTACAGTTCAAGCTTTGCGGAAAATCTTTCAGGAAAAACCGTTATCAAGGTTCAACACCATCATGCCCACATCGTCAGCTGTATGACTGACAACCAGATTTCCGGCCCGGTCTTAGGCCTGGCGATGGATGGCACCGGTTACGGCAGCGACGGTCATATATGGGGCGGGGAATTCTTATACGTGGATGAAAAGAGCTTCTCCCGACTTGCACAAATCCTTTATTTCCCGATGCCCGGCGGCGAAAAAGCGATCCGCGAACCCTGGCGTATAGGCTTAAGCCTGCTGCGCGAGGCCGACCCGGTTAATTGGCTGAAAAAAGCCAGAAAGCTCAAATTAGCCCCTCCATATTTTTCAGATGAGGAGCTTACGCAAATACTGAATCAGACTCTTAACCGCCCTTTGACTTCGAGCCTGGGACGTTTTTTTGACGGAGTTGCTGCAATTCTCGGATTTTCCCATGAGACTGTTTACGAAGGCCAGGCCGCGATAGAGCTGGAGGCTATGGCGATTAAATACCGCAATTCAGACAACCCTTCAACTTTGGACTTGCTGCCTTTTATAATTACCAAAGAGAGACGACCAGAAAACATAAACTACTATCAACTTAACCTCTTGCCGATGATCGAAAAACTCGCAGAACTATCCCTGAATGGAGATCCATGCAACGCTCTGGCCGCCCTTTTTCACACTTCACTGTGTAACGCCCTGATGACCACAGCAGAAAGCTTATCGACTTTACACAATCTTGACCGAGTCGTTTTGAGTGGTGGCTGTTTTCAGAATCGTCTCCTACTTGCAGGTTGCCAGCAATGGCCAGAGAACCACCAGAAAACTAAAAACAGCAATCCTGACAAACAAGCAATGACAATCTACACGCACCATCAAGTACCGACCAATGATGGCGGCCTGGCCCTCGGGCAGGCCCTGATTGCAGCGCATCAGACTGCAGAATAATGCTTGAATCAGTAACGCAAAAAGAACAAAACCTGGATTTTAAACCACAGAGACCACAGAGGCCCCGACAAGAGAGCTTTTCTCCGGGTTCTCTGCGGTTATCATCGAACTTAAGTTTTACCTTTTTGATTCCGGCTTTGCCGGATTAGGATAATAAAATTATGAACGACCTGATTATGCTTGGCCACGGCGGCGGGGGCCGCCTGACCACAGACCTGGTTCACAACCTTTTTTTAAAGAACTTCCAGAATTCACATCTTGAGCCTCTAAATGACAGCGCTTTACTCACTATAGACCGGAAAAACCTAAGTTTTACAACCGACAGTTATGTCGTAAGCCCTATCTTTTTCCCGGGCGGTGATATCGGCTCTCTGGCGGTACACGGCACCGTCAACGATCTCGCCATGTCTGGCGCCCGCCCTCTCTATCTGAGCGCAGCCTATATTATTGAAGAGGGTTTCAGTTTAAAAGAACTTGAAAAAATTGTTATTTCAATGGCCACAACCGCGCGCAGTGCCGGCATCGAAATCGTCACCGGTGACACCAAGGTCGTGCCCAAAGGCATGGCTGACGGACTATATATAAATACGGCCGGCATCGGGGTCCACGAATACGGCCCTCCACTGGAACCACAACGCATCAAAAAGGGTGACGCGATTCTCATAAATGGCACAATCGGGGATCATGGCGCCGCCGTCATCACGGCGAGAGAAGCGGGCTTTTCGGAAAGCCGTATAACCTCTGATGCAGCCGCGTTAAACCATCTCGTCGAAAAAATGCAAAAGAGTTCAATCAAACTTCACTGCCTGCGGGACGCTACCCGGGGAGGAATGGGCGGTATTCTGGCCGAACTTGCGAAGCAAGCTCATTCTTATCTTGATATCGAGGAGAAGTCTATCCCGGTCCGGGAAGAGGTACGCGGTTTCTGCGAAATCTACGGCATGGAGCCTCTATTTCTCGCCAACGAGGGGAAAATGGTGATCTTTTGTGCTCTTGACGATGCCGAAAAGGCTTTACAGATACTTCATTCTGACCCATTAGGAGAGAACGCCGCGATTATTGGCCGGGTTACTGAAGTAGATCAAGAGACAGGAAGGGTCATCATGAACACATTGATCGGCGGAGAACGCATAATAGATCAGCCAACTGGTGATTTGGTACCAAGAATTTGTTAAACGGCCAGCTTCTAGCGCTTCAGAACGGCCATCACTTCAAGGTGGGTGGTTCCGGCGTACATATCGTAGCCGGTAATAGATTCTAAAGTTAAATCTTTGTCAATTTTTATGAGACGATCCAGATCACGGGCCAGAGTCGCCGGATTGCAACTGATATAGATAATTTTTGCAGCCGGGCTCTGCGCAATTTTTTCCACAACGTCGGGATTAAGCCCGCTGCGGGGGGGATCAACAACCAGGGTATCGAGAGCTGTGGGCAGAGATTTTCTCTCAACCCGGCCACTGATAAAACGGACATTTTTAAAACCGTTACGGGCCGCGTTGCGCCTTCCCCTGGCAACGGCTGCGGGATCACTCTCGTACACTGTCAAATTGGCTGCGATGGTCGCCAGGGCCAGAGAAAAAGTACCGCTGCCACCATAGAGTTCAGCCACATTACCAGCCTTAGTACAATTTTTAAGGAGATCAAAAATCAGCAACCGGGTTACCGCCGGGTTTGCTTGAGCAAAACCAGAGGCGGCCAGCTCAAGATCGCCAAAACCATAATTTTCTATTACCGTCTCAGGGATTCCAGAAAGCGCTTTGAATTTACGCCCGCCAGCAGCTGAAGATACCGCCGCAAAAGTGCCGCCGGAACTCGCTAAACCATAAAAAGAGGTCGTTTTGCCCAACAGTTCAGGTGATTTTAGCAGGGATTTTAAAAGTTGAGACAGAGCTGGAGCTAAAACCAGACAACCGGGTACGGCTGCCACCTGATGCGTGCGGCGGCGGAAAAAACCTAAACTCCCGCTCTTTTGATCGTACCGAAAAAGAGCCCGATGACGATAGTAAAACTCTTCTGGTGCGGCAACCATATTCGTGCCAACCTCAATCCCGGCTCCCGCCAGAACCTGCGCCAACATCTCTTTTTTGAGTTCAAGCTGATCTTTATAAGGCAGATGGAGAAGGTCACAGCCACCACACTCGGCATAGTGCGGACAAGGAACCTGCCGCCGCCCGGGACCGGGCTTTTCGACATTTTGCAAGCTCCCGATGATATATCTTTTTTTCTCTTTTTCTACACTTACCAGAACCTCATCGCCAACTGTTGTTTGCGGTACAAAAACTGCTTTATCCTGATAAAAACCAAGACCATTTCCCGGCGGGGCATATTTTTCAATACACAAAGAGATGGTTTTCATATACTATTTATCAACAAACTATTTTTCAGGATTTCTCAGAAGACTCGACTCCGTCGTCCCGAGGGAGACTAACCGAAAACCAATCGCGTAGCTGCGATTATCGGGACGCCGTTTATTGCGACTCGCTGAACGCACATAACGAGGCGGACTGTCCCAGCAACTGCCCCGCGCAACCCGGTAGATACCGGAACTTAAACCTCGCGGATTAAACTCTGGGCTCTCTTTATAATAACCTTCACTAAACCAATCAGAACACCACTCCCAGACATTACCCAACATATCATAAAGCCCAAAGGCATTAGGCTTGAAACAGCCCACTGGCGCCGTCACTATAACCCCATCCACACAACCGTGAACGGTCCAGACTGGCCACTCCTTTTGCGCTGCTTGATCGCCAACATTAGCATAATCACATGCGAAATTCGCATCATCACCCCAGAAACATACGGTGGTCGTTCCGGCTCGACAAGCGTACTCCCACTCGGCTTCTGAGGGCAGACTAAATTTTCTCCTACTCTTACTTGACAACCACTCCGCATAGGCGATGGCATCATAACAAGAGACCTCGACGACCGGCTGATTATCAACATTTAACGAGTGTCCATCATATGATTTACTGTCGTGATCCGGTTTAAAAAAGCGATATTGAAGATTTGTCACCTCGAACATTCCCATCCAGAAACCGTCGACTACAACCTTATGTCGAGGTAACTCACAAGCACAATATTTATCAAATTTATCGGCCCCCATTACTTTAACAAGGTCCTCTTTCTCTAACCCCGTCTGCCCCATCTGAAAAGTGCCGCCCGGCACCCAGACAAATTCCATCCCGGTCTCGGGATCGGTAAAGATTTGTTCAGCAGATGCAGCCGGAACCAAAACCAAAAAGATCATGAGCAGGCAGAAAAAAGGGAGGAGGCATTTTTTTAAAACACAATTTTTCATTTTTTCAACTACCAATACCAGTGTGCAGGATAGATCAAGAAAAAAACTGAATATAATATTTATCGATATATAACCATTAACATAAAACGCTGTAAAAAACAAATAAAAGTCAATAGATAATTGAAAAAGTTTTCTAAAAAGAGGTTCATTTTCAGTTTTCAACCCTATCATATACCTATACTTGCGTAATACTATAGGTATATGAGTAAACTTTCCAAAAATTCGACAAAATTGTCGAACAACTGCTATAATTGTCGTCAATTTGTCGCTTACAGACACAAAAAGCTCACAAAATAAGAATTTTTATATTTTTAAAGGTTGGCACGGCAATCGCAATTCAAACGCAAAGAAGATGCGAAACCTGTGACGCTTTCATATCTTTAATTAAGGAAGGCGTCGCAATTGTCTGGCCAGACATGTTTTTACAAGAGATGCTAAAGCAAGCGGGGATACCCCCCTATCTAAAAACAATTTAAAAGATACAATTATTCCAGGAGAACAAAATGAAAAAAAGTATTTTAATGGTCGCACTGGTTATGGTTTTCGGACTTTTCTGCAGCACTTCACTTTGGGCCGGTAACGGGCAGCAAATTAAAGACGGCTCCATGCTTGACGTTAACTTGGATGAAGCTAAAAAGATAGAAGGAGTAGTTATCGATTGCGGCGTATCCGGCACCGGACTGACTCTTACTGACGTTTTCGTCGATGAAGTTGCTAGCGAAGACATCACAGTTTACGGAATGGGACCCTTAAAATACTGGGAAGAAGAAAACGTTACCAAACCTACGGATACTGATAAAGTTATAATTTATGCTGTCGAAGTTACTTATCTAAACGGCACGACTCGGTTAATTGCAGTAAGTGTAAGCATTGAAGGAGTTGAAGAACCTGTACTTCTGCGTACTGATGAAGGCCCGGCTTGGAGAGGAGTCAGTAAACAAGGTGGAACCAGCAACGCTACAGGAGACTGCAGCGCCTGCCCCAACAGTGGAACTTGTGATAAGTCTCAGCAGGGTGGCGGCACTGGCACCTGTCCTCTGGTTGACTAAGTATAAAGGTAACTATTCAGCGTGTTATCAGCCACAGACCCACACGAACACACACAGACCCAAAAAGTTTTTGTCCGTGTGAGTCTGTGTGGGTCTGTGGCTAAATTTAAATTACGCTGAACAGTTACGTAAAAAACTCTGTTATCCAACCTGAGCAACCCCCGGTTATAGTTGGATAACAGAGCAATAAGATTTGCAACCAAACCGCACATTACAACCCTGCCCGCCAGAACTATTTTTTCGTTGCATATACTCCACAAATAACCTAGGATGATCGTCATTTATTAATGATATTATTTTATCTTTAATCCAAAATTAAGCTAAGAAAATTCGGATGCTGCGATCAAAAAAATTTTATTGGCGGGTTTTTTCCATTATCACATTTATCTGCCTATGGTCGATTCCTAACGCCCAGGCTTTCGATCTTGAGATAAGTCTCGGCGGCGGTTATGACAATAATCCATATCTTGAGAAAGGTTCTGAAGGAGCCCTTTTCGCGCAAACCGAACTCAATGGCTGGCAAGATCTCTCTCTAGGCAGCTACCCGGCAACGACCATCACCTTATCAGGTTTTGCCGCCTACCGGCAATATGACGGACTCGATGACAACTGGCAACTGGGAGGGGGTATTGAGACCTCAACCCAATTGTCATGGTTGCCCTGCACGCTGGAATTTTTCAACGGGGCGGCGGCCCATCGCAACCCTTTGGTCGATGATAGCGATTTTGACAACCTGGAACTTGGCGGCCGCCTGGCCGGACTTGTCGGGTCACGTTTGAGTCTGGAATTTGAATGTGGAATCAGCTGGGAAGATTACCGCCAATCAGTTGCCACCCCCATAAACAATAAAACCGGAAACAGTAAAAATGGGACTGACGAGAGCCATAATGAAAATTCAGGTAACGATCATCAAGAAGAACTGGATATAGCGCACGACGCCAGCAAAAGCGGGCAACCAAAGCACCACAACAGCGGTGAACGCAGCGACCGTTTGATTACCACGGCAGTAAAGGCATTTTATGCCTTTAACCCTTACCTAGAGGGTGGCAGTGAGCTTTACTGGCGGCACCGCCACTCCTCGATTGATGCGGAAAGACGCGCAACTTACGGCCTCAGCGTCAACCTTAACTGGCATCCGGTGCCAAATCTGGAATTTGTCTGGCTGCTGAGTGCCGAACGAGTTCCCTATAGATATGATTATAAAAAAGAGGAACGAACCGAAAAAATCTACAGCTCCGAGATTGCTGTTTCCTGGCGGCGGGGTAACTGGACCGTATCCGGAGCCTGGAACTGGAGCAAAAGAGATTCGCTCGTCAACGAAGATGATTATCAAAGAAATCAATGGCAAAGTCGTTTAACATACTCATATTGACCTTGATCGGGGTCGCGAGCCTTCTCCTTGCGGGCGTCCTCTCCCCGGATGCAGCCCAGGCCTGGGAACTGGTGACCGGCCGCGTCGAGAGCATGACTGAGGTCAATGGCAATATCCACCTGACCGTCTTAACCGATTCGAATTCTGAAGAGACACAAACATCGGCAAACCCGAAACCTCTAAACCAAACAATAATCAACTTCGAAGTTCCCCCTGAAGATTTACCTAAACGCTTAAAAGAGGGAGATCTCATCCGTATCTGGCAGCATAGTGACAAGCAGCTTAAACCGGTAAGAATTTCATACAGCCGCGGCTACGACCCCACCGGTGTGCGTTCACGATTAAGCGGCCGTGGTCAACTTTCGAGCCGCGGCGGCGGCGGCGGCAAGGGCGGTCATGGCGGACACTGAACTGAAAAAAAAAGCAAAAAAAACAAAGACGGGATCATCCCACTACCCCGCCAGAGATCGCAAGTTACCGCTATGGTTGACTAATCTTATCCTTTTCGGAACTCTTATCCTGGCCGTCCTGATCTACTTTTTCTGGCAGGCCAACCGCGAACACCGCTCATTCTATCGCCACACCCGAGAACACACTCAACTCTTAGCCCAGGTCATTCAACTCAATGCCGACAACGCTATTGCCGCTGGAGATGTAGTCAAAAAAGTAGCTCGCACATTCATGCTAAATTCGGCCCGTTTTATCGATTTTCTCGCCGCCGTCGAACCTTTCAGTGAAACTGAACTAACGTCTCTGACTTTTGAATCGGGCCTTAACGGCATCACCATAGATGATGGTCTTCAGAGAGTCAGCGGACCGCCGGAATGGCAAAATGAATATGCCACGACCACCCTCGAAGAAGCTGTCAAACAGACCCGTTTCACACATAACAGTACCGGTCACATTTTCACCCTAGCCTATCCACGACGCGAAGGAGAGGGCACAATCTGGCTCGGTTTCGGAGCGCAAAGGCTTGAATCCTTACAGCAACAGGTCGGGGTTGAACATCTTCTCGAAACTTTAAACAGTGTTCCCGGAATCGATTACGTTCACATCGAGCCCAACCCTCTGGACCCGACAAATCCCCATCCTTCCTTGAAAGAAATTATCACCAACACCGGGATGATTGTTGAAGCCCGCCTGCCGATGCACGGAAAGACCCTGATTGCCGGTTTCAAATCAGATTTTCTGGTGGCCCGGGAAAAAGGTCTCTGGCGCGATTTTTTCTTTTTTGCTCTGCTTCTGGCGGGTCTTGGTATTTTTTGTTCATGGCTGCTCTATCGCTACCAACTCGCCTCGATGCTAAACGTCCGCCGCTATGAGCAGCGTCTCGCCCGGGAACGTGAAGATGCCGCTTTAGGAAGGTCGGCGGCCGCCTTAGCCCATGAGATCCGCAACCCCTTAAACGCTATCAACATCGGTTTGCAACGTCTGGAGATTGAGGATAGCGGCATAACTTCGGAGTACACCCCCCTGGTAACGGCTATGCGCAATGCCGTTAACCGGGCCGACAACATTGTCGGCGATCTCCGCAGTTTTGCCCAACCTTTAAGTGCTAGTCGAAAAGAAACCGACATCAACGCCCTGCTCTCTGACATTATCGCCCTCTATCAAAATAAACAAAAGACTTTTGCCATTGAAATATCATTACTAAACAAATTATCACCAACCGAGAAAATTATTCGGGCAGACTCCAACCTTCTCGGCCAAGCCTTGGAAAACCTTTGCAAAAACAGTATTGAAGCACAACCCGAAGGTGGCTTTCTTGAGATAACTCTGCAGATGAACAAACAAGAACTCCAGATAATCTTTGAGAACGGCGGTCTTGAGGTTCCCAAAGATGAAGTTAAAAAGATCGTCGAACCCTGGTTTACAACCAAAACCCGGGGTACCGGTCTCGGTCTCGCGATGGTCGAACGCATCATCAGAGCCCATCAGGGACGCTTCGTGGTCGAGTCCCCAGCACCCGGCATCTTGCGCCAACACATCTTTTTGCCTAAGTGACAGGAGTACTCTATAAATGCATATTCTGATTGTCGATGACGAAATAGACCAGCGTGAAATGTTGGGAGGTTTTCTGGAAAAGCAGGGTTTTACTATAACTCTGGCAGCTGAGGGCAAGGAGGCCCTGACTCTAGCGGGTTCTCAAAATATCGATCTTGCCCTGCTTGATCACCGCTTGCCCGATATCAACGGCGACGAACTCCTGATCGCTTTGAAAAAGATCAACCCACTGCTCAGAACAATCATGATCACCGCCTATGGCGCGGTTGAAACCGCAGTCAGTGTGATGCGCTCCGGAGCCGACGATTTTTTTGAAAAACCGGTTGATTTGAACGATCTCCTCGAACGTCTCAGAAACCTGGAACAGGAGATCATGGTCAATATCGACGTTGAGGAAGTCAATGAAAGCCTAACCTTAGAAAGTGAGCTCCCCCTGAAACTGGCGGGCAAAAGTGCCGCTATGCGCGAACTTATCTCGGTCATACGACGGGCCGCACCGACGCCCTGGACGGTTTTAATCAGAGGTGAAACCGGCACCGGCAAAGAACTTATCTCTCGTCTCCTGCATCTCTTAAGTCCGCGCCGGGAACAGCCATTCGTCGCCATTAATTGCGCCGCAATGCCGGAAAATCTGGTCGAGTCAGAGCTCTTCGGACACGAAAAAGGCTCCTTTACAGGAGCCAACGGACTCCACCACGGCCACTTTGAGATTGCCAGCGGCGGCACCCTGATGCTGGATGAGGTTGGTGAACTACCACTCGGCACTCAGGCCAAACTTTTGCGCACCCTGCAGGAGAAAAAAATTACCCGGGTGGGTGGAGGAAAAGAGATTGAGGTCGATATCCGGCTTCTCGCCGCCACCAACCGCGATTTGAGTGAGATGGTTAAAGCCGGGACTTTTCGCGAAGATCTCTTCTATCGCCTCAAGGTAATCGAAGTCGAAATCCCGCCGCTAAGAGATCGTCGGGAAGATCTCCCCGACCTGATTAAAGCGTTGCTCGAGAGACATGGTTTATCTGGAATTAAATTTACAAGCGATGCCATCAACACCCTGGCCCGTTACCATTTTCCCGGCAATATCAGAGAACTCGAACATATTGTCCAGAGAGCTTCAACCCTGGCCCGAAGCCCGCAGATTCGGGCCTCGGATCTACCGGAAGAAGTCCGCTATCCGGAAAAAAACAGCAGCGGCTCCCTCGAAGAGCGTCTCGCTACAATAGAGTATCGCATCATTCTAGAAGCCCTGGAGAAACATAACTGGATACAGACCCGAACGGCTGACAGCTTGGGCTTAAGCGAACGGGTTTTACGCTACAAAATCGGCAAATATAAAATTCGCAAACCGTGAATCAGTAGGCAGTAGGCAGTAGGCAGTAGGCAGTGAAGCCATTAAGCCCGGTCGCTGTCAACCACTTATTTGAGCAGCAGTTTATAGAGTTCAGAGGGCTGCCGGTTATGGGCTTGAGCCAGTTCCATGAACTTTTGCCGGCCATCACTCTCGATACTGGCCGCTTTCAAACTTTGCAAAAGACGGGGCAGTGAAAGTTTGTAAACCTCGGCGATCTCAACCATGGTCAAGCGGCCAAAACCGGGGGTGGAAATTCTCATCGCGTTAAACTTTGCTTCGCCCTCATAAACGGGGTCACAGCTGGGGTGCTGGCGCACCTTGTACCAGCAATGACCCCAGCCGAGACAGGTCGAACAAAGCTCACGATAAAATAATCTCTTGCTCTAAGATATTATTAAAGGAGTAAATTACTAATGGGTCAACTTTCTTTAACAAAAAAACATCTTAAACAGATAGTAACTTTCATCTTTATTTTCGGACTTATTCACACAGTCAACCCGGCCCACGCCAAAAAAAAAACCCTTCAGTCAATCTCAGGATCAGAACTTAATCGCCTGATCGAGAGTGATAAGGCGCCCATGATTATTGACGTCCGCTCGGCAAGAGAGTATAAAAGCGGCCACGTTCAGGGTTCGATTAACATCCCTTTTCGCAACAACTTTGCCAAGCTTGATAAGGTCATGGCTGACCCGGAACGTTTAATCGTTGTCTACTGCGCTTACGGCCCACGCGCCGCCTGGGCGCAAAAAAATATGCGTAAAGCCGGCCTTAAGAACGTTATTCTTATGACTGGTCATATCTCTAAATGGAAAAAGCAGAAACTGCCACTGGAAAAATAGGTGTACCTTGATGACCCAAAAAATTGTTGCCGACCTCCACAATCACAGTACCGCATCTGACGGCGAGCTCTCCCCTGCCAAGGTAATCAAACAGGCGGCAGCAAAAGGCCTGAGAGCGGTCGCCCTGACCGACCATGATACATTGGCCGGCCTGGAAGAGGCCTTAACGGCGGGGGAAAAATTTGGTATCAAAGTTATCCCCGGGGTTGAACTGACCCTCAGGCTTAAACGTCCCGCTTTTATCGGCTCACTTCACCTGCTCCTCTATTTCCCTGAGGAAAGGCTAACAGACCTGGAATTCATTAAAACCATTGAGAAACTTTTTGCCGCGGGCCGGGGCCCGGCTCTAGTCCGCGATCGGGTCGCCGCCATCAATCAAGTTTTCGGACCCAATTCCAGCACTCCCTTACTCAAGAAACCCTTGACAACAACTGAAATTGAAATTTTATCAGACAATATTACGCGCCGCCATTTTGCCAAGGTTTTAAGTGAAAATCACCATTTAGAGCGGCATCAGGTCGATACAATCGTTGCCAATCAAAGCCCCACATACCTGCCTTCAGGCATTGACCCTGAGCAAATTCTCCCTTTACGGAAAAACTTCCCCCTGCTCGCCTTTCTCGCCCATCCGGCGGCCGGCTCTTTCCCGCCGCCATCCCACTACCGCGAGGTGCTTCCTCCCTGGCCGGTAGTGGCTGATCTCTTAGGGGAATTCCTGGCTCCTGAACCAATTGCAATTGACGGTCTGGAAATCGAATATCCCGGACATCGGGAAACAGAAAAGAGGGAGCTACGCGAACTGGCCACCAACCACCAACTCCTGATCAGCGGCGGCTCTGACGGTCATGACCTGAGAGAAAGGCCTTATGGCGTAGATGGCATAAATCGGGAAGATTTCACCCGGTTTATGGCAAGATTTGAGAAATTATTCTAATGCGGGCTTGAAACCCACAACCAAAAAGTTAATTAATGCGCCCGCAAATAAGTGCTCTTATCAGAACGTTTTCTGTTTTTTCAAACCAGAAAACGTTCTGTAAGGCACTAAAATCCCAGCATGCGCCCCACCTGATAAACCCCGGTAGAAAGAATAAAGGCTAAGGAGGTACTGTAAGCAATCGAGAAGAAGGCCCATTTCCAGGAGCCCGCCTCCCTCGCGATACAAACCACAGTGACAAAACAGGGGGCATAAAAAGCCATAAAGAGTAAGGCACTTAAAGCTACCAACGGACTCCAAGCGGCATCCCGGGCCAAACGCTGCCCCAAAGAGCTGACCTCTTCGGGATCAGTATCACCCATCGAATAAGCGGTCCCTAAAGTCGAGACCACCACCTCTTTGGCGGCAAAACCACCTAAAAGAGCAATATTTGTCCGCCACTCAAAACCGCTCAGCCAGGTAACTTTCTCCATCGCCACTCCGATCTGGCCCGCGATAGAGTTTTGCAAAGCGGCCGCCCCTTGACGGCCCTCAATCTCTTTAAGAAGTTTCTCACCAACAACACTGCCAGCTTCATGCAGGCTTGCAACCTGAGCTCTCTCATGGTTAAAAACCACCTCTTTTTCAGGACTTAAACCGGGATAGGTCATCATCGCCCAGAGCAGAATCGAGATCGCAAGAATCACGGTTCCCGCTTTTTTGATATACTGCCAGGTCCTCTCCCAAGTATGAATCAAAAGGCCTTTAAAAGTCGGAAAACGATAGGGCGGCAACTCCATGACGAACGGGGTCGGGGCCCCGCGCAGGACCGTCAGGCGCAAAAGTTTGGCCGCAAACAAGGCAACGACCCAACTTAAGAGGGTAAAACTAAACATATAGAAAGCCTGATGTTCAGCAAAAAAAGCGCCGATCAAGAGCGCCATAATCGGCAGCTTGGCTCCACAATTCATAAAAGGTACGGTCAACAGCGTGGCCATCCGCTCTTTCGGAGAACGTAAAGTCCGCGTCGCCATAACCCCGGGCACAGCACAGCCCCCGGCGATGCCACCGGAGACGATAAAGGCCATTACGGAACTGCCGTGGAGGCCGAAAATCCGAAAGATGCGATCCATCATAAAGGCGACCCGGGCCAGATATCCGGAATCCTCTAAAACCGCGATACAGAGAAACATCAACATAATCAAGGGGACAAAACCCAAAACCCCGCCAACCCCATTGATAACTCCGGAGACCAGCATTGATTTCAGCGGTCCATCCGCAAGCAAAGCATCGATCAGGCCGGCAAACCAGCCAAAGACCGCCTCAACCCCGGCTACGGGCAAGGCGCTGAGACTGAAAGTAATCTGATAGATCGAAAAAAGAATCCCCAACATGATCAAAGGGCCGGCAAAACGATTGGTCAGGACTCGATCAATCCGATCCGAGGTATAGAGCCGATTTTCATCATAGCGATGCGTAATGATCCCTCTTTTAAGAATCCCTTTGATAAAACCGTAGCGGTGATCGGCAATCACCGCCTCGGGATAGGTATCAAAGGTCTGCATCAGGTGTTCGGCCACCTTTTCGGCCTCATGCTGGAGACGAGAGCCCAGTTCCGGCGAGGTCTCGTTGACCTCCTTGAGCAGAGCTTCATCATTTTCAACCATTTTGACCGCAATCCAGCGCGCCGGATATTTCCCTTTAAGGAGACCGTGTTCACGAATCAGGCTGGTCATTGTCAAAAGCGTCTGATCGATATCCTCACCATAAGAAATTTTAACCTTAGCGGGATCGGGAGCAGACAGACGCCCTTCGGCCATCGCTTTAGCGGCAGCCATCAAATCATCCAAGCCCCGGCTGCTGCGCGCGACAATCGGTAAAACCGGCACCCCGAGAAAAGCCGAAAGTTTTTCAACATCGATCTCCATGCCGCGATCTTTAGCGACATCCATCATATTCAGGGCCACAACCAGAGGTACTTTAAGTTCCAAGAGCTGGCAGGTCAGATAGAGATTACGTTCGAGGTTGGCGGCATCAATGATGTTAACCACAACAGCGGGTTTCTCATGAGCAAGGAACTCGCGAGCGACAACCTCCTCTTCAGAGTAGGCGGTCAGCGAGTAGGTACCCGGGAGATCCACAATAACTGCCTGAAAATCGTCTTTTTGATATTCGCCCTCTTTTCTCTCGACCGTGACCCCGGGATAGTTCCCGACATGTTGACGAGCCCCGGTTAGGGCGTTGAAAAGAGTGGTTTTGCCGGCGTTAGGATTCCCGGCCAGAGCCAGTTTTATCTTCTTCTTCACTTATAAAAACCTTTACATGCGTTAATCTTCAACTTCGACTTCAATATAGTCGGCCTCATTATTACGCAGGGTCAAAGTATTACCACGGATCCTTAAAGCCACGGGGTCATTTAGAGGAGCCCGACCCTGAACCGTAATTTCAGTACCCGTAACCAGTCCCATATCCCGGATCCGACGGCCGAGATCACCGGCCACCTTGACTGCGGTAATTGTACCCCGCTGATTTTTCGCCATCCGGCGCAAGGAAATCATTGCCACTCGTTAATCCTCCAACTCTCTCTGGCTCTCCGCCTTGGCACAATTTTCAAGCGCTTGCGAACAGCCCTGACAGGAAGAGCAACTTCCTGAATTTTTTTGCGCAACATTCTTTAACAACTTTAATCGCCGCCCTATATAATAGAGAAGAGCTAAAATCACCAGCCCCAAAATGAGCCAAACCGTAATTTCTTGCCAATTCTGCCGTATATAATTTAGCATATCATATTACCCATATTACCCAAAAGTGATAAGAGCATCTTTACATATTCCTATTTGTGTCAATTTGTGTTCATTTGTGGTTGAAAAAGTAAACCACAAATGAACACAAATTGACACAAATTTTTAAATCCACCGAGAACCCCTTAGATAGAGAGCCCTATGATAGTTAGATAGATCTAACTATCACCTGAAAAAAAATCCTCTTGCGAAGTTGCAACCGCAAAAGGAAAAGGATTAAATCTCAGATTATTTTATGACTCTCAGGCAGCTCTAACTAGAATATTTTCCGCCGCGCCATCACCTAAACTCACAGTTGAACCGTTAAGCCGAACCAGACAACGGGATTGATCGGCCGCACAGACCAGCTCAACCACCTGACCCGGAAAGATCCCCAGAGCAGCCATACGCGCACAAACCCCACGCCCGCCACCAATACGACAGACCTTAAGCCGCCGCCCGCAACCTGCTAAAGCCAAAGGCTGCTCTCCAGTAAACGTCACTCCTCGCCGACAACCAAGACCTTTGCCGGCCCCTTCACCGGCATACCGCCAACATTGTCGTTTTCTGAAGCCTTCTTTGGACATTCCTAACTCCAACAAAAAAAGAAGCTCTCAAGTTATACTTGACTACTGAGGTTAGTCATAGCAAACTTTCGCCCCCAAGTCAATAAAATTGTCGACAACTATGCTCGATATTAAGTCATATACATCAACAATTAAATAGTGATAAATTATTTATCCCAAAAAATTTATCTTGACAATTTCCGCATCAAACTATAAATAAGATAATGTTGATATTAATTATCATGTTTATAGTTCAGCTTTGTTAAAGTTTCCGACTGCAAGACCCATTTGGCAAAGATTATCAAAACCGCCTACCGAACCGCCGAGAGTGTAATTAGTACATAAGTATTAAGCCTAAGTCTAAGCCTAAAAAAGTAATATTTTTTTAAATTTAATACTAATTTAATACTTTTGACTGATTGTTTTTATCTGATAACCTGTTATTATAGAAACCATAAGGAAAATAAATTTCAAGATTTTAAATCTTTTGCAATTTAGAATGCGATTTACAGGGGGAGACTATGAAAAAGAAGACAACAAACAGAAGCTGGCTTTTGGGATTGCTGGTTGGTTTGGTGATGTTGGTGGGTGCCGGGCCGGCACTGGCATCGTATTATTTCGTTGGAAATCTATGCTCTGGGGAGTTCACTTACAACAGTATAACTTATAGCTATACTCAGTCACAAAATCTTAACACCACTCCTGCCTATGTTAACGAGTTTGAAAAGTTTGAACAAGCTAAAGATGGAGAAGGAAACGAATTCGATTATACTGAAGGTGGGTCTTTGTGGAATGCAAATTGGGAAGCTACACACAGTACAGCAGCATCATTTACAACTACTGATAAATGGTCAGGAACATGGGATTCAGGCACTACCGATATTGTAGCTTACATTGTTAAAGGTGGAAGTTGCGGAGAGTACAAGAACGGTTATGTCGCATTGTATGTTTGGACTGAAGATGGTAATGGGAACATGAATAGTGGAACTTTTAATGTGTCTGGGTTAGATTTGGGCAATGATAGAAAAGGCAACCCAATAACTCCTGCAGCCATATCTCATGTCACTTTATACAATCAAGTCCCCATCCCCGGTGCCATCTGGCTCTTAGGTTCCGGGCTTGGCGCATTCTTTGTTGCCCGGAGACGGAAGAAACAGGAATAGGTAAAAATAAACACATTCGCAAAAAGGCCCGGCGAGATAATGGAGTTAATTGGGGTGGTAGTTAATTGGAGTTAATTGGGGTGGAGTTAATTGGCGAGTTAATTGGGGTCGGAGTAAAATTAAATTCACCTCTTTGCAACTCTGTTAAATTCTCTAGCAAGTTAAACTTTACTAGGCTCGGCGCTAACCCGTCGGGCCTTTTTGTTTTATGTTTTTGTTGTATTAGGCAAAAACTACCAGCGCGCCAGTTTAACTATCGCTTCGCCCTGCTTCGCAAGGGGGATACCCCAAGGGCACTTTCTCGCTTCGCTCAGGCGCAAGCTCAGAACGGCTATGGCACTGCGCGCCCGGCCTGGAGGTCTGTCCCCGCCTCTTGGTTGATGGTTGATGAGGTTAATTGCGAGCAAAGTTAATTGGGGTCGGGAACCTCCGATTAAATTTTCGATTAAAGTTACTACTATTCAGTCCCCTCTTAAAGTCACTAAAAAAAACATCGAACTTTGCTTCGCCCACTTCGAGGGGGACACGGCTCAGCCCGCCACGGGCTAAAGCCCGGTCTGGAGGCATGTCCCCGCATTTTGCAGGAACGTGAGCAAGGAACGGGAACAGGGTCAGGGAACAGGGTCAGGCCTGACAACCTGACACTTCACTTCACGGCAATCAGCTACGTCTTAAAGTTAAACAGTACCATTTCGACCTTTGCTTCGCCCTCATTAACGGGGTCATTGCTGGTAGCAGGTGCTGACGCACCTGCTACCAGCAATGACCCCAATCCCGGGAAGCAACCCAAAACTAAAAAAAGGCGACGCTTGACATAAGGGTACTCCTCAGGTCTAGCAAAGAAAAACCCTCTTGTCTTTTACAGTAAGAGTTGTATATAGTGGAAACATAATTCAGGTTCACAAACTCTCTACGAACCTTTAACTCTTACCACATATGAATAGAAGATCGAGGAGAAACATGAGCGAAAAAGAGAGCCTCATCAGCGCAACTGAGGCGGAGATCAAAGAGATATTTACCCAGACCAAAACCATTGCCATCATCGGGCTCTCTCCGAAAGCCGACAAAGACAGCAATAAAGTTGCCCGCTATCTGCAGAAGGCCGGTTATAAAATTATTCCGGTCTACCCGAAAGGGGAAGAGATTCTCGGAGAAAAGGTCTACCGCACTCTTGATGAAATTGATGAACGTATTGATATGGTTGATATCTTTAAAAAACCGGAGTTTATCGCCAATATTGTCGATGGCATTTTATTAAGAGACGATGTTAAATGCATCTGGACCCAGCTTGACCTGATCAACAATGAGGCCGCCCAAAAAGCCAAAGATGCTGGAATCAAAGTGGTTCAGGATCGCTGCACCAAGATTGATCATCAAAGAATGTTCCCTTTCAGCTAATCAAATTGTATTCAGAAATTTAAACAAAAAGGAAAACAGCTATGGATTATCAGGAAATTTCATTTACCAGCAGAGACGCGGTTGGCTATCTAACACTCAACAATGCCGAAAAAGTCAATGCCCTTTCAGTCCAGATGATCAAAGAGATCATCGCTCTTCTGAACGAAGTTGCCAGCGACGAATCTATCAAAGTTATTGTCTTAAAGGCCGCCGGCCGCCATTTTTGCGCCGGCCATTATCTGGCTGAGATGGTTGATGCCGGAGTCAAAGAGTATAAATTCATCTTTGACCAATGTACCAAAATGATGATGCTGATCCATGAGATCCCGCAGATTGTCATCGCCCAGGTCCAGGGGATTGCGACGGCGGCCGGCTGCCAATTGGCAGCCTGGTGTGACCTGATCGTCGCCGAAGAAGGTGCCCGTTTCTCAACCCCTGGGGTTAAGATCGGGCTTTTCTGCACCACCCCGATGGTCGCTATCACGAGAGCCATCGGCCGGAAAGCGGCGATGGAGATGCTGGTTACGGGCCGCGAGTTTCCGGCCGCTGAAGCCAAGGAGATTGGCCTGGTCAATAAGGTAGTCACCTTGGATGAACTTGACCAAACCACCTCAGAGATGGCCGCACAGATAGCTCAAGCCAGCGGCTTTGCTTTGGCCGTCGGCAAACAGGGACTCTACGCCCAGGCTGACATGAGCGATGCCCAGGCCTTTCACTACGCCAAGCATACAATTGTCATGAATAACCTTTCGGAGGATGCCCAGAACGGGATTAAAGCTTTTCTGGAAAAGAAGGTGCCGGAGTGGCAGAACCGCTAGATACTAAGATTCCTGCCACCAGAGATCACAGCGCTGAGCTAATTCATTCAGGGAATTTTCTACTATAAGACGTAAAGCTTCCAACTCCTGACTGGAGGCTTGGTCTGGAATCATCAAGGGTTCGCCAAAGATAACAACCAGAGGCGAGAATGGCAACGGGATCATGAAACGATCCCAGGAGGCAAAAAGCTTATGCCGTTTGGCCCCGTAGGCGAATGGCAGAATCGGCACCCCCGTAGTCTGGGCGATCTTCAAGGTACCTATTTTCAATTTCCGAGCCGGCCCTCGGGGACCATCCCCGAGCATGCCGGCACAAATTTCAGGTTGGGTTTGCATCACGTTAATAAGCTGATACATAGCACTTGAACCACCCCGACTGGAACTACCGCGGACACTCCCAAAACCAAGACGATGGGCCGCACCAGCGGCCAGCTCACCATCCTTACTCTGACTGATCATAATTGTTACCGGCCGCCGATGATGGAGAAAAAAAAGATTAAGAAGGCGCTGGTGCCAGGTAACATAAACACAGCCCTGCCCGGCCGCCGCCCGCTCAGCTTCAAACTCGCCGTTGATAACTGTAATTGCCGAGCATGATTTACCCCAACCGGAGATCAAACCAGAGGCCACTAGTGGGACCATTCGCGAAACTCTGTTTTTCAACCAGCGCTTAAAAGATAATCGAAACGCCATTAGAGTCAATTGGTATATTGAGTCAGAACCTGGATAAGATGATCCGCCACCGGAGGCACTTCACCAATGCGCGAGCCGGAGAAAACCTCACCGGCTGTCAGACCACTGAGACCATAAAATTTATCAGTCGCCTCATAATCGATCTGGAGACCGGAACCAGCCAGTGAAACCCCGGCAAAAAGACCACGTGAACGGGAATAGGTGTAGACTTCGGCCCCTAAAGTAATATCGGTGCCGGCCGACATACTGCGTCCCACCGGCCCGGCGGCGGCAGCGGCATCAGCCCCTAAAGTAAATTTCCCCCGCGCCAGCCGTTCAATACTTTGCCGACTTTTGAAAACCATGATCGCATCGATCGACTGGACTCCAGCCTGAAATCCAAAGCTACCCCCCGCTAAGGTGATAAAGACCGGTTTTGACCAAGATCTATCCTCCTGACGCGACATGACAACGCCCCAACCATAACGCCCTCCCGCGATAAAACCAGCCTTAATAATCCCGGGCACAATCGCGATCGCCTGGGCATTACGCAAAAGAATGGGGGGGGCCGCATTATCTGGAATTTTAACAAACTGCCTGATAACATCGGCACAAACTTCAACCTTAGCAACCTCTTTTCCGTTACCAGCCCAGACCCCGTTAACCGGCAGAAAAAGAGCCCCACATAAAAAAATCAAGCAAATCTTACGACACCGTATCATAATTTCTCCTTACCCGCTTAGAGCCGGCATTAAAATATAGTACCCAACATCAAAAAGCAAACTCCACCGACTGACGACTGACGACTGACGACTGACGACTGACGACTGACGACTGACGCAAAATACTTTGCTTCTCTATTTCAGTCAAGAGATAAGTCTGATTCACGACTTGTCGTCTCAACAAAAATATGCTATTTTACAGGTAATCATTCAGCTACCTCATAAAACTACAGCAAAAGTCATCGAACTTCGCTTCGCCCACTTCGAAGGGGACAGTTCGAAACCAAAAGACGTTGAGTAATTACATTTGATGCTATCTTGTATCTTGAAAAACCTATCTCCAGCCATGCAAACGGGGAAAAGATGATTGCAGACAAAGAATATCAGGCGCTCTTACAAGGCACCACCCCTGAGGATCTTAAGCGCCTGATCGAAGGCCGCCATCATAACCCGCACATGATTCTGGGATGCCATGCAATCGACAACCATCTTCACGTAGTTCGAGCCTGGCACCCCAAAGCCCTGAGCGCTGAATATAAGACTAGCCCGCAGAACCCGCCAAAATCCATGACAATGATAGAAGAAACTGGTCTTTTCGCCCTGCTTCTCGAAGAACCACCTTCTTACAACTATCAAATCACTTTCACCTTTGCCGAAGGCTCATCCTGGACAACCTTTGACCCTTACGTTTTCTCTCCCGGCCTGGGCGAACTCGACCTGCACCTTATCAGTGAAGGCCGCCACCAACGTCTTTATGATCATTTAGGGGCTCATTTTGTCAATCGAGAAGGCCTTGACGGGGTGACTTTCGCCCTTTGGGCTCCTAATGCTGAGCGCGTCAGTGTAGTTGGCGATTTCAACCAATGGGACGGACTGCGCCACCCCCTACGCTCCCTGGGAAGCTCCGGCATCTGGGAAATTTTCATCCCTGAGCTCAGCCCCGGAACCATCTACAAGTATGAGATCCGCACCCAAAATGGTGATTTGCGCCTGAAAACCGACCCCCTCGCTTTCGCGATGGAGTTACGCCCTAAAACCGCCTCCCGGGTTTTTGAACAACAAAAATTTACCTGGAACGATAAGCCCTGGGAAGAAAATCGAGGTTTACGACAAAATCCAAAAGCTCCTCTGGTGATCTACGAAGTCCACCTAGGCTCCTGGAAACGCTGCCCGGAGGATAACAATCGCTGGCTCAACTATCGTGAACTGGCACCGCAACTGGTGGCCCATGTTAAAGAGCTGGGCTTTACCCACATCGAATTACTGCCGATCAGCGAGTATCCTTTTGATGGTTCATGGGGTTATCAGGTCAGCGGTTACTATGCGCCGACCAGCCGTTACGGCAGTCCGGATGATTTCAAATTTTTTGTCGATTACTGCCATCAACATGAAATCGGTATCATTTTAGATTGGGTGCCAGCCCATTTCCCTAAAGATGATTTCAGCCTGCGCCTCTTTGACGGCAGTGCCCTCTATGAACATGCTGATCCCCGCAAAGGCGAACACCCTGACTGGGGTACCCTGATTTTTAATTTCGGACGTCCCGAAGTTGCCAATTTCCTGATTGCTAACGCCCACTTCTGGTTTGAACAGTACCATATTGACGGTCTCAGGGTTGATGCTGTCGCCTCGATGCTTTATCTCGATTACAGCCGCAAAGCCGGGGAATGGCTGCCCAACCATTTAGGCGGCCGTGAAAATCTCGAAGCAATCGCTTTTTTAAGGGAGCTTAACCGCAACATCGAACTACTCTACCCTGATCGTCTGATGATCGCTGAAGAGTCAACCAGCTGGCCGGGCGTCAGTCAACCGGCAGAACTCGGCGGCTTAGGCTTTAACCATAAATGGAATATGGGCTGGATGAATGACAGCCTCGATTTTTTTGGCATCGACCCCCTCTATCGCAGCTACCACCACAATCAGATTACCTTTTCCATCATGTACGCCTTCAGCGAACATTTTCTCCTACCCTTCTCACACGATGAGGTCGTCCACGGCAAAGGTTCACTTTTTACTAGAATGCCGGGCGACGATTGGCAGAAATTTGCCAACCTGCGCCTTCTTTTAAGCTATCAATTTAGCCATCCAGGCAAAAAACTCCTCTTCATGGGCAGCGAACTGGCCCCTGAAAAAGAGTGGAATTTTGCCGCAAGCCTCGATTGGCACCTCCTCGAAAATGATGAGCGGCGGCAAAAATTCTTCTATTTCTGCCGTGACCTTATTCAACTCTACCGCCGCCACCCGGCTCTCTGGGAAAAAGATGACGAAGATTCTGGTTTTTCCTGGATAGATTGCCATGACCACAAAAACTCAATCCTGGCTTATCAGCGACGGGCAAATGCTAAGGAGACGATTATCTGCATTCTCAACCTGACTCCTCTGACGCATCACAATTATCGCATCGGTCTACCCTATGCCGGCAACTATCTGGAAATATTCAACTCCGATGCTGAGCTCTATGGCGGCAGTAATCAGGGCAACCAGGGCAAAATCATTGGACAAGAGCTCCCTTTTCACAACCTGCCAGCCTCTACTACCCTGACCATACCGCCTCTGGGAGCCCTGCTCCTTAAAGCCGAAAATTGAGAGCACTTATTTGTGGACGCACTAGTTAATTTGTAACTATTCAGCCCCCTCTTTAAAGTTACTAAAAAAGGCGTCGCACTTTGCTTCGCCCACTTCGAGGGGGACACGGCTCAGCCCGCCACGGACTAAAGCCCGGTCTGGAGGCTGCGCCCGAACGAAGAGAGGAAGTGCCCTTGAGGTATCCCCGCATCGAGACAGCTGAAACCAGAACATGCTGAATAGTTACATTAATTTTGGGGTTGTAGGGCCTCATGCCCGGATTAGGCCTTGACATTACTCTTTGCCGCATCTAAATATGAAAATTAATTGTCGACAACACCTATAGCTATAAACAAATATTAAACCAAGTAGTTATAATTATGCAAGAGATTCGTTTCCATGGCCGCGGCGGACAGGGTGCGGTTATCGCCTCCAGAGTTCTGGCCCAAGCCCTCTTTATCGAAGGCCGTTACGCCCAGTCATTTCCGACCTTCGGAGCTGAACGGCGTGGCGCTCCGGTAGCCGCCTTTGTCCGGGCTGATGACACCTTTATCAATGTCCGCAGCCGGGTAACTAAACCAGACTACGTGGTCGTCATGGCAGCCCGCCTGATTGAAACGGTTCCGGTTAGCGACGGCCTCAAAGATGGTGGTCTTATTCTGATCAACAGCGATCAGTCACCTGAAAGCTTCAACCTTAATCCCAGCCCCCAAGCCCAGCTCGATACGCCATCACCATATCGCATCATTACTGTAAATCTCAATCAAATAGCCTTGAAATACGGACTCGGCAACGAGATTATGCCCCTGATTAACGCCCCGGTACTCGGAGCTTTAGCCAAAGTCAGCGGTTTGGTCAAACCGGAAAGTCTGATTCAAGCTCTGCCGAAATTTATCCCCAGCCGTCTGGCTGATAATGAAAAAGCCTTGTACGAAGCTTACGAAACTGTAAATATATAGTATATTAATAATGAGCCAACTAAAACATGTAAAAGCGATCCAAAACGGCGATTTCAGCGGCCTGCCGGTCTCGGCAGGCTCCACGGCGGTAAACCTCACCGGAAGCTGGAAGTTTTTCCGCCCCCATTCGGTTATAAAAGATTCCCCCTGCCGCCAGGCCTGCCCACTACAGATCCCGATTGCCGGCTACCTTGACAAACTCGAAAAAGGTAAAGTTTCAGAGGCGCTGAAACTTTTGCGCGACTATAACCCGATGCCCGCAGTGACCGGTCGTGTCTGCCCCCATTTCTGTCAAAACGCCTGCAATCGCCAGGAATTTGATGAAGCCGTTTTAATCGGTGATCTCGAACGCTATCTCGGAGACCTGGGGCTAGAAGATCGACATCCAAAATGCACCAATCAAAGATCTGAAAAGATCGCGGTCATTGGGGCCGGTCCGGCAGGCTTAAGCGCTGCGGTATTTCTTGCCCGCCAAGGATTGCAGGTCAGCATCTTCGAAAGAACCCCGGCCGCAGGCGGTCTTTTGCGTTACGGGATTCCCGCTTACCGCCTGCCGCGAAATATTCTTGACCGGGAAATTGAAAATTTACTCGCAAGCTACAATATCGAGTTACACTGCAATCGCGAGATTGAACCGACGCAAATGGCTCAACTTAAAAAAGATTATCATGAAGTCATCTGGGCCCCGGGCCTACAGAACTCCAGCCTGCCAGACGCGTGGTGCAGTACGCTTCGGGTAAAAGGCGCGCTCGAGCTCTTGGCCGCAATCAACCGCGGTGAAGATATTGCCGGACAAAGTTTCATCGTCGTTGGCGGCGGCAACGCGGCCCTCGATGTGGCTCGTTCTCTTAAACGCCTGGGTAAGCAGGTCGAAATCATCTACCGCCGTACAATTGCCGAAATGCCGGCTTATGCCGAGGAGAAAAAGCAAGCCCTTGATGAAGGCTTACTAATCCATGAGCAAGAGGTCGTGGAGAAGATAGAGTCCAAGGAAAATATTTTACAACTCAATATCCACCAAGCTCATAACCATGAAGCCCAGATCAGCGCAGGGAATTTTTTAAGAACGTTTGCGGCCGACTACCTGATTGCCGCTATCGGCCAGGAGAGCAACCTCAGCTTCGACACATCTGAGACCATCATTAAGGCAGGAGACTTTGACCACGGGGCTGCCTCAGTTGCAGAAGCTCTGGCTTCTGGACGCCGCGCGGCCGAGAGTATCCTTGAAAAGTTAGAGATAAATTCCGCTATAAACCTCAATAATAACTCTGAAAACCCGATCGTTGTCGAGAATCGACACCTTCACCTTGACTACTTCACAAAAAAACCGGCAATCAACGTACCAGAGCTAAAATCCAGCGTCAGAAAAGATAATTTTTCCGAGATCCGCCAAAGTTTAAATCTGACCCAGATACAAAGCGAGATTGAACGCTGTTTTCACTGCGGCAGCTGTACTGCCTGCGGAATCTGCTGGTTCTTTTGCCCTGACGTCGCTATCGTTATTGACCGGGAAGAGGACGACCCGGCAAAACGGGTACTCTTTGACTACGATCATTGTAAAGGCTGTGGCCAGTGTGCCGCCATCTGCCCGCGGGGAGTAATTGAGATGGAAGAGGACAACTGATATGCAGAAAAAAGCCATCTTACTGGGTAGCGATGCGATTGCACATGGGGTCAGACTGAGCCGACCGGAAGTCATATCGGCCTACCCGATCACCCCGCAGACCCATATTATCGAAACCCTCTCCGAGATGGTCGACAGCGGTGAGCTGAAAAGTCAATATATCAAGGTTGAATCGGAGATGTCGGCGATTGCCGCCGTTCTTGGTTCGGTTTCGGCCGGCAGCCGCTCGTTTACGGCCAGCAGTTCACAGGGACTAGCAATGATGCATGAAGTCCTGCACTGGTTTGCCGGAGCCCGCCTGCCCCTGGTTCTAGTCAATGCCAATCGCGCTTTGGGTGCCCCCTGGAATATCTGGAGCGATCAGAGCGACAGTTTTTCGCAGCGTGATACCGGCTGGCTGCAGATCTATTGCGAAACCTCGCAAGAGGCTCTCGACACCATTATTATGGCCTATAAAGCCAGCGAACAGTTAATGCTGCCGATCATGGTTATGATTGACGGTTTTATCCTCTCGCATACAATGGAGCGCCTGCTGATTCCAGAGCAAGAGATGGTTGATAACTATCTGCCGGCCTACCGCGCCCCCTACCGACTTGATCCTGACAATCCCATGACTTTCGGGGCTGCGGCCCAGCCCGATCTCTTCTACGAAATAAAAAAAACATTCTCCGCAACCATGACCGAGGCCCTGACCGTTCTCGATCAGTGCCAAGCGGAGTTTGCGCAAAAGTTTGAACGCTCATATGAGCCAGTGATGCATTGCCAGGAAGGTGATGATGAGAGCGATACGGCGGTACTCTGCTGTGGGGCGATGACCGGAACCGTTCGGGTGGCGATAGCTGAATTAAATAAAAACGGAACTCCGACCGATCTTTATAAATTACGCCTCTTACGCCCCTTCCCAAATCGGGAACTGGGTTCAGCCTTAAAAGATAAAAAACGGGTTATAGTCTTGAACCGGGCCTGCTCCTACGGGGTCGGCGGCACCTTAAGCCAGGAAGTCCGAGCGGCCCTCTACAACCTGCCGCAAAGACCGATAGTTAACGATGTCATGATCAGTCTTGGCGGCAAAGAGGTTTTTCCTGAAACTATTATCAAACTCGTTGAAGAGCATGAACAACTTTCAAGTGTTAATTGTAACTGGCTTGACCAATAAATAGAGAGAAAAAAGATGAACAACAATAAAACCTGGCAGGTTACGACGGCTGAACATATGGAGTGTGGCCATATGGCCTGCCCCGGTTGTGGTGCCTCTTTAAGTATGCGCCACGTCTTAAAGGTTTTAGGTAATCAAACCATAGTCGTGATGCCAGCCTGTTGCTGGGCGATTATTGCCGGGGGGCAGCCGAATACGGCGCTCTCGGTACCCCTTCTCCATACGCCTTTCGCCGTGGCCGCAGCCGCCGCTACCGGGGTCAGAAGAGCTTTGACGGCTCAAGCTAAAAAAGGGGTTGAAGTGCTCTGCTGGGCGGGTGACGGCGGGACTTTTGATATTGGCCTGCAAGGCATTTCCGGGGCTGCGGAACGACACGAAGATATGATCTATATCTGCTACGACAATGAAGCCTATATGAACACCGGCATCCAGCAATCATCGGCCACCCCGCATGGAGCCTGGACGACGACAACTCCGGGTGGCAAAGATTTTAAATATGCCAAGAAAGATATTATGGCAATTATCAAGGCACATAACCCGAGTTATCTGGCCAGTGCCACAATCGCCTATCCGGAAGATTTCTATTCAAAACTCAAAAAAGCCAAAGCCGCCACAGGTTTCCGCTTTCTCCACCTTCTGGCAGCCTGTCCTTCAGGCTGGAAGATCGACTCCCAAGACTCCCTCAAGGTTACCCGAATGGCCGTCGATAGCGGAGTTTTCCCGCTATTGGAAATGGATGATAACGGCCAGATGCGGCAAACCTTAAAACCCGAACACCAAATCCCGGTAAAGGATTACCTGAAAGCCCAGGGACGTTTCAAAAAAATCTCTGATGCGGAGATTGAAACCTGGCAAAAAGAGATTAGATACACCTAAATCGAAACGAAATATAACTTAATTTAATTTGCCCCTTTAAACTTTAGCTAAGTAATAAATTCTATTATTACAATTGGTTAATGGATGGGTAATAGATAGATTGAATGGGAATTAATTCTTTAGCTCTGTCCCATTTTAACTTTTAACGGTTGGAGGAGAAGAGAAAAACATGTATAAATCTATGAAATTTTCCCGTTTACTAGTAATTTTACTGATGGGTTTTTCCCTACTGTTTGTTGGCAGCGTAGAAACCAAGGCCGAAACAGCTCCCAAGTATAGCTGGAAGTTGGCGATGACATGGCCGACCAATTTACCGATCTTTAGTGATGCCGTACAGAAGATGGTGGATCTCGTCAAAGAGATGTCAAATGGTGAAATGGTAATCCGCATTGATTCGAAGAATAAACACAAAGCCCCTTTCGGCATTCTGGACATGGTTAAAGCCGGTCAGTACGAAATGGGGCACTCAGCTTCCTATTACTGGAAAGGCAAAGACGTCAACATGATGTTTTTTACAACTATGCCTTTCGGCATGATCGCCCCCGAACAGTACGCCTGGTTCTATTACGGCGGCGGCATGGAACTTATGGAAAAAGCCTATGCCCGGCACCGGGTTTACTCCTTTCCCGGCGGTAACACCGGCAACCAGATGGGCGGATGGTTTCAGAAAGAGATCAAAAGTGAGGCCGACCTCAAAGGCCTGAAAATGCGGATTCCCGGTTTCGCCGGTGAAGTCATCTCAAAACTCGGCGTGGTGGTCACCAATATCCCCGCCGGTGAGCTCTATACCGCTCTGGATCGGGGAAATATCGACGCTCTTGAGTGGGTCGGCCCCTCACTCGACCTGAATATGGGTTTCCATAAAATCGCTCCTTATTACTATACGGGCTGGCATGAGCCGGCTACTGAACTTCAGTTTCTGGTTAACCAGAAAAAATTTGACGCCCTGCCAGGCTACCTGCGGACGATCATAACCACAGCCATGGAACTGGCCGCCTATGACATGTACAGCCGTTCGATGAACGACAGTGCGGTCAACTGGGATCTGATTCAGAATGACTATCCTGATATCAAGATTCGCACCTTTCCCAAAGAGATCATCGCCAAACTGAAAGTCGAAAACAATAAACTACTTGATGAACAGGCAGCAAAAAATGAAATGTTTAAAGAAATTCTTGATTCCCAGCGGGCTTATATGAAAAAAGTCCGGGCCTGGACTAAGATCTCCGATTACGCTTACTTAAAAGATAATATTTCCGAATAATTTGTTTTTAATAAAAAAAGCTCCCGGTCTTATCCTGATCTCCGGGAGCTTTTTTTATATCAGGATTCTAAGATGTTGATTAAACTGGAACGCTGCTTTAACAAATTTTCCGATATTATAGGAAGGATTGCCGCCACCCTGTTAATTCTGATGCTGATCAACGTTTTTTATGATGCCATCATGCGTTATCTCTTCAAGAGCGGTCACATCGCCTTGCAGGAGATAGAGTGGCATCTTTTTTCAATCGTTTTTCTGATCGGAATTGCTTACACCTTGAAAGAAGATGCCCATGTCCGGGTCGATATCATCTACGATCACTTAAACACCAAAACCCGGTCTTTGATCAATATCTTCGGCGCTTTCATCCTGCTGATACCGCTTTCCTGGTTGATTATCACCGGTTCGCTGGAATTCGTTAGAGAGGCCTATGAATTCAAAGAAATTAGCGGCGATCCCGGAGGTCTCACCCACCGCTACCTGATCAAAGCGATAATCCCTTTCTCTTTTGTATTAATCCTGGTTTCAGCCGTAGGCTTTGTCCTCCACAATATCAATATCTTTCTTGGAGCCGGAGCCCAAGACAAACCCTGAAGAGGTAATATGATTGGTCTGTTAATGTTTTTAACGGCGCTGTTACTACTCCTGGTGGGTTTTCCGGTGGCTTTTACTTTTGGCGGAGTCGCGGTTTTTTTTGGACTGGCAGCTGAAGGTTCATCAATCTTTGCAATGATGCCGCACCGAATCTGGTCGGTAATGAACAATACCATCCTGATGGCCATCCCCCTTTTTATCTTTATGGGGATTGTCCTGCAGAAATCGAAGCTGGCGGAACGACTGCTGGAATCGATGGGTTTTCTTTTTGGTGAAATTCGAGGTGGTATCGCGATTTCGACGGTTCTGGTCGGCGCCCTGTTAGCCGCCTCTACCGGAGTGGTTGGTGCCAGTGTCGTTGCCATGGGGGTCATCTCCCTACCGGTCATGCTCAAGTACAATTATGACAAAAAACTTGCCTGCGGGGCAATCTGCGCCGCCGGAACCCTGGGACAAATCATCCCCCCATCAATCATTTTAATCATTCTCGGCGATGTCTTTCAAGTTCCGGTCGGCGACCTTTTTAAGGCGGCCCTATGGCCCGGCCTGACCCTGGTTTTTTTCTACGTTGTCTATATCCTGATTTTAACCTTTTTCAAAAAAGATTTAGCCCCACCAATCAAACTTGAGGAATTCGGCGACAGTCGATCCCAGCAAGTGATTAATGCATTAAAAGCAATCTTGCCACCGTTGACCCTGATGATCATGGTCTTAGGTTCAATCTTGACCGGAGTGGCAACCCCGACCGAATCTTCGGCCATCGGCGGCATTGGGGCCCTAGGTCTCGCCGCCATATACAAACAGTTCTCTTTCAAAATGCTTAGCGACAGTGCCTTGGAAACGGTCAAGATCACCTCTATGGTCTTTGCCATTTTTATCGGTGCCACCGCCTTTTCGATGGTCTTCACCTACACCGGCGGTGACTTACTGGTAGAAGAATTCATGTTGGGTTTACCCGGTGAAAAATGGGGCTTTTTAATCCTTTCCATGCTCTCCATCATGGTGCTCGGATTTTTTATCGATTTTGTTGAAATTTCCTATATTATCGTCCCTATCCTCGTCCCGATCGCCAACAAACTAGGTATTGATCCGATCTGGTACGCCATTCTCGTAGCCATGAACCTGCAGACCTCTTTCCTGACACCACCTTTCGGTTTCAGTCTCTTCTACCTGAAAGGCGTCGCACCACTCGAGGTTCGCACCACGGATATCTACAAGGGTGTAGTCCCGTTTATCACCCTTCAGGCTATCGTGCTGACAATTCTGATCATTTGGCCTAGTCTCTTCGGATTTTAAGTAAAAATCCCAACATCTCTTGGGCGGAAATTACGTAAACAGGTTTTGTCAAAGGCCAAAAAGACGGGCGGCATTACCTCCACAGATCATCTCACTCTGCATCTCATCAAGCTGGGCCTCGGCAATATCCTTAAAATAACGGCGCGGACGCAGTAAAGGAAAATCACTGCCAAAAAGAATCCGATCAAAACCGGCCATCTCTCCACCGAGACGATAGATCTCGTTTTTAAAAAGATACGGGGTTGCTGCGGTATCATAATAAAGATTTCGCGCAACTTCGGCAAACTCTTTTTTAAGCAGATGATAAAAGGGAAAACCACCACCCCAATGAGCAAAAATCGTTGGTACATCGCCATAAAGTTTGAGAAACCGGTAGAGATTACGAAGCTTGACATCACTTTTCCCCGGATAATTATGACCTACCGGTTCATTGGTATGTAGATTCAGAACTTTCTTATAGTGACGCAAAACTTCAATAACCGGAGCCATTTGATCAACCACCTTATCACTAAAACCATCCACATAGAAGGCCAACTCCCCGACCCCATGCAAGCCTTGCGAAAGACACCTCTGACTCTCTAAGGCAGCCGCTTCAGGATCAGCAAAACCAAAACAGGCAAGCCCTAAAAGATGTTCAGGATGTTTTTTTACCTGTTCGATAATATAATCATTACATAGTTTTGAGATTTCAATATCACGCCAGGGGAAACCAAAAACAACAGAATAATCAACCCCGTCTTCAGCCATCACCGAGAGTAACTCTTGAGCCCCGACAAGACGCGATTTAGGTGAGGCGTAAAGAAGTTCAAAATCGGGCTCACCAACAAAAAACTTCTCGCGATTATCTCTTATCTCCGGGGGAAAAATATGGACATGTGCATCAATTTTCATAAAAATCTCCAAAAAAAAAGTTTGGCAGATGTCAAATAACTTGACAAATAAACTGCAATCAGTTGATAAAGTATACATACTAACATAACATAATAGCTATTCGCAAAAGGTTTTACCTCTCAAGGCTAATTTGACTATGCTAAAGCGAGACAAAACTCTACTTAAACTGATCGATACGATTCCGGATCTTATCTTCTACCGGGACCTTAAAGGCACTTTTCAAGCTTGCAACCAAGCCTATACCGACTATGCAAACAAAAAGAGATAGAAAAAGACACTCTCGAAATAGTCAGTGGCCAGGGTACGGTTCTTTTAGTTGATGATGAAACGATAGTCAGAGAGGTCAACTAAGAGATTATCTCAGCTCTCGGTTACCGAGTTTTAAATGCCTGCAACGGAAACCAAGCCTTGGGAATTTACCAGGAAAAAGGAGACGAGATAGACCTCGTCATCCTCGACATGATTATGCCGAAGATGAACGGAGCCGAAGTGTTTACAAAACCGGGAGACAGATTAAATTTTTCTCTATTGCTTGTTTAGTTATAACTACTCAGCCACCTCATAAAGCTACAACAAAAATGTCGAACATCGCTTCGCCCACTTCGAAGATGGATACCCCAAGGGCACTTCCTCACTTCGTTCAGGCACAAGCTCAGCCCGCTTCAGGCTTAATAGCCCTCGCTGGAGGTCTGTCCCCGCATCGAGGCAGTTTGAGAACAAAACACGCTGAGTAGCTACAAATTTTGCTGGCAAGTGGTTATAGCGTTGAAGGCCAAGCCAGTAAAATAATAACTCAGGGCTGTAACGGCTTCATCCAAAAACCTTTCACCTTAGAGCTTCTATCAACCAAGATCGATGAGATTTTACGAGGGGAAAAAGAGAGCTGACACGCGGGGGCATTGTCCGCAAGTAGGTAACTTACAACATGATTTATCAATGACTGCGAAAGTTTTGCGCTGGAGGTGATGGAGCAAAGGCAGTAAACTCATCCTCCAGAACTCCAAGTGTTTGACCACTGAAAAGAGATGTCATTCTGATTTGTGCTTTAGTGCGGCCATTTTGAAAGATTACAAAGGGTTGTAAAACCAACCCGTAACGTCCCTCATTGCGACACTTCTGCTGTAGAAATTTGACGGTTTTCTGATTTGAGGCGGGCAAGCTAAAAACCTGTAAGCCTGAAAAAGTATTCAGTAAGCGGCCGATAGACTGGGTGGCCTGACTGGTAAAGTAAGGATTAGGTGTAAGATTTTTTACCGGAGTAATATAGAGAAGCACCGGAGACGGTAAAAAGACTTGATCGCCCTCAACAAACTGCTTGCCACCTTCGTCAATTAAGGCGCGATTAAGATGCCCAGCCGATTCACAGACCGTCACAAAACCTCGATAGACCTTAGATGGAGTACTAGTGCTGCCTTCAGTAATTGCGGCCGACCCGCCAAAAACCAGCAATTCAGACCCATAAGAGGGCACCAGTTCTCCAGAAAACTCAATGATGACCTCATTTTTATCCGATAGAACAGCAACCACCGCACCGTTTGCTGCGATATTAGCATTTAATTTCTCAAAAATGAGAGCGAAGGCACTATCTAAAGTGGCAGCCTTAGCAGAGCTGACCCAGAAAATTGATAGACATAATAGTACTGTGGGAATCAGAAACAAAGCTATCCTGAGATTATCTACATATTCTTTTAGAGACCGTTTAATTTTAATTCTCCAAACCGGGCTGAGCCGGAACCAAACAGGTTATTTTTATTTGGGTTAATTTGTGTCCATTCGTGGTTCTGCTTTTTCAACCACAGATAAACACAAATTAACTCAAATTTTGCTGCAGCAAAATTTTAGAGCTCTACCTACACCTTCAAAACTTTGACAATACGCTCGCCAGCTTCATTAAGGCGATCTTCCGAAACCGTCAAAGATATCCTAAAATAGCCCTCGCCAGCATCCCCGAAACCATTACCCGGGGTCACCACCACACCGGCTTTTTCGAGAAACATGGCCGAAACCTCGGCCGATGTCATCCCTTGGGGATTATTTATCCAGAGATAAAATGTGGCCTTAGGCGAGACTAAAGTGAAGCCTGCCTTATTCAAAAAAGAAACCATCAGATCACGACGTTTACGATAGATATCACACATCTCTTTGACACATTGCTGGTCGGAACTCAAAGCTGTAATTGCAGCTTCCTGAATCGCCTGAAAGGCCCCGGAATCGATATTGGTCTTAACCTTACCGAGTCCAGCCACAAGTTTTGGATTACCGATCGCAAATCCGATACGCCAGCCGGTCATATTGTAGGTTTTAGAGAGCGAATGAAACTCGATTCCAACCTCTCTTGCACCGGGAACCTCAAGGAAACTTAAGGGTTTATAACCGTCGTAGGCCATTTCCGTATAAGCCGCATCGTGACAAACAATAATGTTGTAACGCGCCGCAAATTCGATAACTTTAAGATAGAAGTCAATGTCTGCCACCGCTCCTGTCGGGTTATTTGGATAGTTGATAAACATCAACTTACTTTTTTGAGCAATCTCTTCCGGAATCGCCTCAAGATCAGGCAAAAAGCCATTCTCCGCTTTAAGCGGCATCATGTATGGCACACCTCCAGCAAAACTCGTGGCAACGGCATACACCGGATAACCGGGATCGGGAACCAGAACATAATCACCGGGATCAATAAAAGCCAGCGGCATATGCGCAATGCCCTCTTTTGAACCGATCAACGACAGCACTTCGGTCGCGGGGTCAAACGAGACCCCAAAACGCCGCGCAAACCAGTCAGCCGCGGCTTTACGAAAAGAGAGCATCCCAACATACGACGGATATTGATGATTATCGGCATTGGTCGCGGCCAACTGTAGAGATTGAACTATATGAGCCGGAGTCGGCATATCCGGATCGCCGACGCCTAGATCGATAACGTCAACACCCTGAGCCTGAACCTCAGTTTTTTTCACATCAATGGCCGCAAAAAGGTAAGGGGGTAACTGTTTTATTCTATCGGCATACTCAATATTTAGTTTTTTACTCACTTTTTTCTCCAAAACTACTTTTTAATGCCAACCATTAATCAACTGAAAGGCAAAAAATTGTCCTTATCATAAAAAGGGACACCGCCAAAGCAGTGTCCCCGGATTTATAAACTGTACATCTAGGTTAAAAATTAATACTGATAGATCTCTTCGCCGTAAGTTTTAATCCACTGGCTACGTAAAGTCTCTTTGGCTTCTTGAATATTGTCAACTTCGACTATTAATATAGCATCATCACCTTTTAAAGTTATAAAAGGATAGAGGGTTTCAACATTAACCCGAGCCTCTTTCAAGGCCCGCAAGACAACATTGAGACCGCCGGGGTGGTCTGGAGCACCAACCGCGATAACCTCTTTGTTATGAACCGCAAAGCCATTGGCCATCAATACATTATAGGCCTGCTCCGGGGTATCGACAATAACTTTAAAACGATGCGGATCAATTTCAGCACAAGCCATAAAACCTTTAATATTGATCTGCTCTTTTTCTAAAAGTTCACAGATCTGATTAAGGCGTCCCGGCGTATCGTCAATCGCTATAGAAAGTTGTGTTATAGACATAAAAAACTCCAACAAAAATATATTATTTTCTCTTTTACAACCTCAACTCACTTAAAATGAGTTAAGCGAGATATTCAGCACCCTTAATCACAGCTTTACGACTTAATTCGACAAGAGCCTTCTTCTTTCCCATCAAATATTCCAGACTCTCAAAGATAGCCTCATGGCTGGGAACCCCCGCCAATTTGGCAAAGACACCGAGCATCACCATATTCGCCGAGCGTACACTACCCAACTCGATCGCCATATCGCTGGCTGGAATAGAATAGACATCGATGTCCTTACGCGCAGGGATCTCTTCCGTTACGGAAGAATCATAGATCAATTTACCACCAGGCACCAGACGATTAATAAAAGCTACAGCTGAAGGCTGATTGAGGGCTACCACAATATCAGGTGCCGAGGCAACCGGGGAAGCGATCTCTTCGTCGGATATGGTCAGCGTACAGTTTGCCGTGCCACCCCGCATGGCCGCACCATAAGCCGGCAGATAGGTAGCATGAAAACCTTGAAACATTGCCGCGTTACCCATAATATTAGCGAGGGTCATAACCCCCTGCCCGCCGGAACCGGCGCAAAGCGTTTTTACTATCATGCTCTTTCCTTCCTTCTCTCTTCACGCTTATCGGTCAGTAATCCCGGTTTATACTCTTGCACCATCTCCTCATCAATCCATTTACAGGACTGTACCGGACTCATCTTCCAGTTAGTCGGACAGGGCGACAGAACCTCAACAATCGAATAACCCAAGCCGTCAACCTGGGTCTGAAAAGCATTGTGAATCGCTTTTTTAGTCTTTTTAATACCAGCCGGAGAGGATACTGAAACCCGTTCGGCATACGTTACCCCAGGGAAATTAGCAACTACATCGGTAATATGCAGTGGATAACCATCAACTTCAGGGTTGCGACCAGCCGGACAGGTCATCGTACTCTGGCCAATCAGAGTGGTCGGTGCCATCTGTCCCCCGGTCATCCCGTAGACCGCATTATTGATAAAAACCACAGAGATATTCTCACCACGGTTAGCCGAATGAATAGTTTCAGCCGTACCAATAGCGGAGAGATCACCATCACCTTGATAACTTATAACGAAAAGTTTAGGGTTGGCCCGTTTGGCACCAGTCGCAATTGCGGTGCCACGACCATGGGCTGATTCTATAACATCGAAATCGAAATAGTTGTAGGCCAGAACTGCACAACCGGCCGGACAAACCAGATAAGCCTGCTTACCGAGATCCATCTCTTCAAGCAATTCTGCCACAATACGGTGGACAATCCCATGCCCACATCCGGGGCAATAGTGACTGACCACATCTTTTTTATAATATATCGGCCATTTATTTAGAAGTTCCATACAACCTGCCTTAATGTAGTCAATGATTATTTCAGCATCCGCCGGTAATAACGATGAATAACCCGAGAAAACTCAATCGGTGTCGGGATAACACCACCCGGACGACCATGAAAAGAGATTTCGACCTGATTGTCGCCAAGAGCCAATTTCACATCCTCAACCATCTGCCCGGTACTCATCTCAAAAACCAGGAAACTTTTAACCTGATGCGCAACCTTCTGTAATATTTTATCTGGAAACGGAAAAAGTGTAATCGGCCTTACCAAGCCAACCTTAAGACCATCTTTCCGGGCTCTCTTGATGGCCCCCTTGGCAATTCTGGCTGTGGTACCATAAGCGACAACAGCAAAATCGGCATCATCCATCATATAGAGTTCACACAGAGTCTCTTTCTCCGCCATCTCTTTATACTTACGCACCAACTTCCAATTGTGACGTTCCATCGCCAGTCCATCAAGAATCAAAGAGGCCTGATGACGACTCTTCCCTTCACCGCGTCCTTTTAAGGCCCAGGGCTTCTCGGGTAAGTCAGTCAACGGTTCGGGGAAAACGACCGGCTCTTTCATCTGGCCCATCATGCCATCACCAAGTAGCAGGATCGGGGTTCGATACTCATCCGCTAAAGCAAAGGCTTTAAACGTCAGATCAGCAAGTTCCTGGACCGATGCCGGGGCCAGAACCGGGGTCCGGTAATCACCATGACCGCCACCCCGGGTCGATTGAAAATAGTCACCCTGGGCCGGAGCAATATTACCGAGTCCAGGACCACCCCGCATCATATTAACAATCACTGCCGGAAATTCGAAGCCCGCCAGAAAAGAGAGACCTTCCTGTTTGAGGCTGATACCGGGACTCGAAGATGAAGTCATCACCCGGGTACCGGTCGAGGAGGCACCAATAACCATATTAATAGCTGCAGTCTCACTTTCAGACTGCAGAAAAACACCACCCACTTTTCGAATATTTGCGGCCATGTACTCACCCAGCTCATTCTGGGGAGTAATTGGATAACCAAAATAACATCTGCAACCGGCACGAATTGCTGCCTCGGCAATACAATGGTTGCCGCTCGTAAAAACTTTATTCACTATACACCTCTATCGCCAGATCAGGGCACACCTGGGTACACATCAGACAGCCGATGCAAGCCTCCGGTTTGACCGGCTCAGCCGGATTATAACCCATACAATTCAGTTTTGTCGAGACCCCTAAGACCTCTTTTTTACAAAACTCTATACATAAACCGCAACCCTTACAGTAATCGCGGCGCACCTTGACTGTAAATACTTTATCTTTTTTACTCATCCGAATATTATACTCTCAGATCCAAAAACTGAAAGAAGCATGCCGACTGTAAACCATAACCGACACTTAAGGTGGGTTGTGTTAACAAATGAGATAGAAAAATTCAAGCTTTATTTATAAATATTGATAAATAAAAGACCAATACCACCTTTGTCACAGTAGTAACTCGGAATAATTCGTTAATGCTAATAGCTGACAATCAAAATAAGGAACCGGCAAGACAAGATTTCTACAAAGAGAATAAAAAGGCATTTTCAGAACGTCACTGAAATGGGATAATATCCCCATTTATCATCGTAATAATAGCATCTAAGAAACTCGCAAACCTACCCCCATTAGCTTGAGGGTCGAATTGGGGTGAAATTCAGTTGACTTTCCACCAAATATACGTATATATAATGGTTGTTTACGGTTTTACAGAAAAAAAATAAGATGAAATATTTTCCTGTAAAATTTCCACAATATCACAATAGGTGGACAATTGCGATATCTATCGCGGGTAATATCATGGAAAGTTTCCACTTATTGACAATGTTCGGCTACAGCATAGAAAGTTGAAGTAGCCATAAATTTAACTGAAACTGGGGGTATTATGAAGAAAATCGCTAAATTGATTGTGGTATTGTTTGTTGTTGGTATTTGCTATCCAGTATATGCTGTTGATTTTAATCAACTTCTTGGTACATGGGATATGACGATAGAGTGGACATGGTCATTGGATAATGAACAGCATTATGGGCACCCAACGTGGTCGTTTACGGAAGCAACGGAAGATTCTGCGGTTGGTTATGACCATACTAATAAAGCAATATATGCTACCTGGAATGCAACGATAGGACAATTCAAGATTTTCTATTTGGATAGCCCTACAGCCTATCATGTCATGGTGTTCGGTGATGAGATAATAGGTGAGTGGGCAGGGGAAGATGTTTCAAGTGCCCTACTCACAATGACGACCGGTAAAGCTACAGGGACGAGATCACTCCAGGGGCCCTATAAATATTACATCCCTTATTTTGTGGCTGGTGATGGCTTTTGGACAGGGTTGGGTTTAACTAACCGTAGCCAAGAAGTTTCTACTAATTTGCAAATAACGGTGTATGGCGTAGGTGGTGATTTATTAGCAACTGAAAATAAAACTATTCCAGCGCATGGTCAAGATTCGTTTGTAGTTGCAACACACCTAGACAATAATGGCTGGGTGCAGGTTAACTCTAATCAACCGATGTCCGGTCTGGCATTTCTTGGGAGTTGGGGCACACCATTATTGATGGCTGATATTCCATTTTCATCAGATTTGTCAACCTGTATGATTGTCCCTCATGTAGCCCAAGACAGTTCGTGGGACACTACAATTTTAATTTGCAATCCAAACAATGAAACCATTGATGTTACCCTGAAGTACGTTGATAAAGTGGGAGTTGAACAAGGAACCCAGAATTATACTATCCTTGCATCCGGTAGTGGTGAATATCTTTTATCTGCGGTTTTCAGCGATAAAATTCCATTGGCTGGAAGTATTGAGATCAGTTCATCCAAAGGCATAGCTGCCTTTGCTCTGTATAGTGATCGAAAAAATGGGGGCACTTACTATGCAGGCATTAATGCTGAGAGTTGTGATTAATCTTTTGATGGCTTTTATAAAGCGTAAGCTTGGGGCATCACTTGATTACTTGCCAAAACTAACTTGTCGGCAAGTAATTGCTAAAAACGGGACAACAGGGGTAAACTGGATTACTTTTGTTAAGAAAAAAAACAACAACTTTGCCGGCAAGAAATCGCCGAACGATTGGGTACACTTGACCGGGAATTGCCGCCCGTTTTTGTTTAGGTATCTCGGCGCGGCGGCTGATGCAGGTCGTTCGGCTTTCAAATTAAAAATCACTGGGGAGAATTCATGGACAACATACTTGACAAGAATGCACAGCTGGAAGTCAAAATCATCAATTTACGAGCAACCGACGAAGAATTGGAAACACTTAGGGGCTACATCGTAAGAGGCCTTGGCACAAACGGTACGCCCCCGATCATTAAAACTGATGGAATTGATGTCAAGGGATTTCGTCATATTGTTACTTTTAAGGTTCTTGACCCTCAAAACTTCAAAATAGACACTGTAAAAGATTGGCTTCACGCTACACTGCTAGTTGGCTGGCAACTTGACGCAACATTTGTTCCTAAACAATGAGAAGATCCAATAATCAATACATACCCTAACACAGGGGGCGAATGTGGCTTGGTGATTTACACTTGTCATTTCTCAAGTTTAACGTGAGATAGAAATATTTTTAACTGGCCAGAATAAGGAGAAAAATGAAAGTTAAATCGTTTTACCTGCTAATTGGTGTATCTGTAGTGCTATTATCAGGATGCGCAGGAACAACAATGCCCACACGGGCGGAAAGAAAAAACATAGATTACGGTGCGCCACTATCCATAGACTACGAAAGTAGCATTAAAAATTATTTCGATAAGAGTTTATTTGACCCATATTCAGCACATTACAGTTTTTCGTCTCCTGAAACCTGTTGTTTGAAAGAAGGTCTGCTGTCGGGAGGAAGACAATATGTTGGTTATTTAGTTGTTGTGGGTGTTAATGCAAAAAATAGAATGGGAGCTTACGTAGGGATGCAAGAATATGGTTTTTTATTTAAAAACAACCGGCTTGTAAAAGTATTAAAATCTGGGCAACTTCAATATTTTGGCATAAGATAACACAGATAAACGCTTAGAATTAAAAAACTTTTCTATTTTCCCTAAATAACTTTATCGGCAACAAATCGCCGAACAAAAGCATTCATCCGACCGCGAATAGCCGCCCGTTTTTTTGCTCGAGCATCCCGGCGCGGCGGCTGATGCAAGTCGTTGGGCAACCCGAACGGTAAAGTAAAATGAGACAATTATCATTTTTCAAAGACACGGAAATATTTTGCCTCACAGATAAAAATAACCGTGAAGAAATTATCAAAAACAACCCCTATCTTGGCC